>Ga0209602_1001214_pt1 | contig 22929 bp, 9 predicted proteins | sample COGITO_mtgs_1205_3_FD_184810 | JGI IMG/M metagenome (GOLD analysis project Ga0209602, IMG submission 184810) | Pelagic marine microbial communities from North Sea - COGITO_mtgs_120524 (SPAdes) (version 2) | ecosystem: Environmental > Aquatic > Marine > Epipelagic ...
ATCATATCATTTACGATAGTATTGAAAGTCTCTCCTTTACTTGCTTTAGCTAATTGAACTTTAGACTTAACATCGATTTGACTAAGCACATCTTTAACCGCTTTAACGTTTCCTGTATGATCGTCAGCAAAGTAAAAGTCATTATAACCTTCAGTTGCTTTACCCATAATCCACCCAGCTTTAGCCTGTGGAGTACCGTCGCCTAATCCAGTTATATTAGCAAGTGGAATATCTAATCCCATACTAGCTAAAAATTCTTTAATTGGTCCAGCCGCATTAGCAGGTCTTGCTGTTAAAACAAATACATCTTTAGTTCCACGTTTGTCTGCTATGATTTTAGCTACATCTAACAATGGCCCTTTACTTCCTTGCATTACTTTACTAAACTCGGAGAAATCCCATTGAGCTCCTTCAGCTTCCATGTTACCCGCTTCTTTAGCAAACGTAGCAGCGTCAATAGCTCCAGTAGTTCCATCAGGCATTGTGTATAATACATTGCTTTTAGTTCTAGCCAATGTATCATCAAAATCAAATACTCTAATTTTTTTAACAGGTTGATCTAGTTTTCTAGCAAGTTCTAAAGCTTTATCGGTTTTAGCTAAAGCGTCAATACTCATAGGAACCGTTATATCTCTATTGTATTCTATAGCCTTAGGAATTAAAATACTATTTCCTTTAGAGGCTTTTATCATACCAGGCGCTAGCTTTTCATAAGCTAACCCTTGTTTTTTAGCATTTTCTAAAGTTATATCACCGCTAAAAAAGTCTTTAAGTAATGTTTTTTGTATATTTGTTGGTAATCCATTTGTACCAAAAAAGTATTCAGAAAATGTTTTGTTTTCAGGTAAAAACTTGTAGTTGTCTAGGTTTATATCAGCTTCAACTAACCTTATTAAAGAGGCTGTTCCTTCTGGTATTTTTAAATCGCCTGATAATATTCTTGGAACCATAACATCCCAAAAGAAATCTGGCATAGATCTACCGTATTTTATATTTACCTTGTCATCGTCAGCCATAGTTAAAGGGCCTTGCATATAAGCAGCTGATACAATTTTAAAAGCATTCTTTACATTGCCATTTATGGCAGCAGCTAAAAGCATACTACCTACATTATTTTGAGGCATGTTATGCTCTTCTCTAATTTCAACGTTAAAATCTATTTCACCTTTACTATTTAGAGGTAAATATAATATAGGAGGGCTTATTCTCATTAAGCTACCCATATCGTTTTGCGCATCGTCAAGCATTTGCTCAAATAAGAAATCTAATTTAGGATTTTTCTTTATAAAAGACTGAACATCTAACCAGTAATTTTCTAAATACTCAAGCTTAGCATATTGATCTTTCAAAAAATCTTTTTCGTTTGTTTTTTTAACAAAAGATTTAGACAATTTTCTTTTACTATCTTTGTAAGGATCTCTAGTTATTATTTCATAAACCTGTCCGTCTTTTATGATTAGCCTATCAAATATTTTAGTAGATCCCATGCTAGATCTTCCTAAGGAACTAGTAGTAGACTTTCTTATTATTTCCCTGTATTGTGGATACTCTTTTAAAAACGTATTTATAGCATCCGTCATTAAATCTAGATTACCACCTAGTATTTTATAACCTGACTTTAAAGGAATATTTTTATCTGCAGCTCTTTCTTTATTATTTATAATTCTAGCTGGTAGAAGCGGTAATCCAAGGAATTCTTTAACATCACCAAGACTTTTAAAACCTAAATCATTTAATTGTTTTACTGTGTAGTTTTTTAAAGTTCTACCTGTTATTTTGCCTGTTTTGCTTTCTGCCGCTTCTTTAAAGTTTATCTTTTCACCACGAGAAGCCATAGACGTGTTTTTACCCGCAGCAACATCTTGCTTAGCTTCAAGACTTAAATCTGTGTCAGATCTTACAATTTCGTTTGTAACTAACTTACCGTATAGACTAGCAATACCTTTTAAAGCTTGAGCTTGAGAAGATCTAGCGTCAAATCCTTCAGCTTTTTTACCTTCAACAATTCCAAACGCTTCTAAGAAATCAGCTTTGCTAATTCCTTTGTTTAATTTAAACGGAGCAAGTCCAGCTCCTTTACCTAATCTAGCCTGTTTAGTATAAAAAGCATTAAGCAATCCTTTTGGCACGCCAGTGGATGTACCTAAGAGCTTCTCTGTTGCAGCTTCTACGACTGCACCTTCTGGTAATATCTTTAATAATTTATCTGCGTTCTTATTGACAAATTGCTGAATAGCAGTCGCATCGCCTTTTGATAGGTTAGCTGTGGCTACTGTGAGCTTTTTAACCGGTATGCCAATTTCTTCTGCAATAATTTCAGGAGCTAAGTCACCTAGTTTTTTAAACGTTAGATTTTTAGGATCGATGCCTTTAATCTTTTCTTGCACTTGTTCTTTGATCTTACCTACAGCATTGTTAGATATTAGTGAACTAGGCTTTATTTTTCTTTTAGTAGTTTTTGTAGCAACTTCAGTTTCAATCTCCTCAGCCATTACGTTTTTAGCTTCTGTAACATCGCTAGTAAATTCTTCACCTAAAACTCTTTGAGAAGCTTCAATAGCTCTAGCTGGTAAAAACTTGTTTATATAAGCAGCTAGTGGCACACCTGATTCTGGCTTGTATTCTTTTATTAAATCAAATATCCCACGCTTGCCTGTTTCAATTTCGTCTGTTAAAAGTTGACGATCAAAATTAGGAGCTTCACTTCTTTTTTCTACTATTCTACTTACTATAGGCTTAAATTGTTCTATAATGTCAAAAGCACCATCCACACCTTGAGCTTCGAATATTTCTTGAACCTTAGTAGAAGCTTCAATATTAGAATCTTTGCTTTCTTTAATTGTATCATCATCTTCTTCAACAGTGTTAATTTTTAAAGTTCTATTTTGAACTCTGTCTTGAAAGTTAGACATAAAATTGATAACATCACTAGCTGAATCTAAACTAAGAAGCCAGCTAGAATCACCCATTATGCTAGATATTGTATTGTTTAAAAATCCTCGCATAGACGGCATCATTTTAACGTCGTCTCTTTGTATTTTACCAAGAACCATAGCGTTATTTATTTGCGCCATTACTTCTTCAATATCAACACCGGCTGCTCCTCTTTCCCCAGACTTTAAAAACACTTTACCTTTACCGTCTTTGTAAAGATTAAACCTAGACATTAAGTCATTATAGTCTTTCTCACTTATTATACCTTGATCTTTCTTGTCAGTCAATATTCTAACAACATCGTTTATGGCTTTTGTAGCAGATTCATCTATTTCGTAACTACCATTTTTGTTTTTCTTTTTTCGTAAATTTTTAGAATTAACATTAGCGTGAAATATCTCTTCTATAGGAGCAATAGCAGCATATTGAGCCGCGCTAGAAGCTGAAGTGTACATGCGTATATCAATCGCAGCTTGATTTACTATTATATCATCTCCTACTTGAAGCGCGTTTGAAGGCGCATCACCTGTTAATTGAGGCAGTAAGTTTTTTATTTGAGCGTCAGAATAACCATTGTCCTTTAAGGTTTGAGTTATAGCTTGTGAATCCGTAAAATCTTCTATAGTTATATAATTACCTTTTGGGTTCATTAAAACCATAGCTGCATCAGTAGCGAAGTCGTTTAATCCTAAAGTGTATTCTAAATCTATATTAGCAGACGTCCCTAATTGTTCGTTAAGAGACTTTGCTTTTAATTTGTTTTTTCTAGACCTAGTTTCTAGTAACTGATCTTTAACATACTTTAAAGCCTCAGCTTCTTTTTTAATATTATCTAAAGAGTTTTGATTAGATACCGATGTGTCTCCTGATTTACCTATAAGATTTGCTTGAGTACTTAGATCTCTCAACTGCCTATTTATTTCGGCTATTTCAAATATTTGATCAGGAGTTAAATCATTTAACTTTTGAATACTAGAAGCGTTATTTAACGCAAAAGATCTTAGTATTTCATTTTTTCTTTTTTTAGCTAATTTTAAGTCTTTTCCACCTATAGTGCCTAAGCTAGCATCTATATTAAGTAGCTCGTTTCTTAGCTTTTTATTAACTTGTATTTCACTAGCTGATAAAAAATCTCCTTTTATACCACTTACTATACCACCCATTGTAGTAGGTGTTGTCATAGCTAACGTACTAATTAAAGTTTTTGTAAGAAAATCTTTATCAATACCTTCAAGAAAGCTTTTATTTTCACCTAAAGTCCAATAATCAAGCATGTTATGACCAATGCCTGTTAGTGTTTCTTCTAAAACTTCTACTGGAGCGGCTTTAGTTACAACAGGTCTTAAACCTCTGTAAATATTTCTACCAGTAGACCATCCAGCAAATTGAAATGGATTTTTATAAGTAGCTGTTTTTATTAAGTTTCTAGTACCATAGTTAGCCGCGCTTTTTTTAAGCATAGAAGGAAGCTTTAAAGTACCTAAAGACTCAGCTACCATTGCAACGGTACCATAAGCATAACCGTTAAAAGCCATTTGAGCAAAGCTAAAATTTTTATGTCTTTCAAGATCAGCTCTTTCAGTAGTCATAGATTCAACTTCTTCTGGGGTTAATTTACCCCACGCTTCTTTCTTTTTAAAATCATCTAATTTATCTATGGCCTCAAACTTCTTAGTTATAGAATCAGAAAAAGAACTACCCGACTCTACTGCAAAAAACGAAGTTCTAACGGCGCTAGTAGCAAATAAACCCGCATTTTTTTGAGCTAACAAAGCCGTTCTTCTAGCTGCTAAATTTGCAAAACTACCACCAGCCTTTGCTAATGCTCCAGCTCCAAATGGAATCATAGAAAGAACCAAGGTACCAGATTGATCTGAAAGCGCTTGAGCACTATAATCAAAAAAGCTAATACCATCTTTGCCTATGTCGTCTAACGTTAGAGCAGATGGAAGTGTTAACTCTCTTTCTTCGGCTAAATCTTTGTTGTAGTTATAATTCATACGTTGCATTTGATATATAACACCGTCCATTACACCTGTCGGAGCAGTTGTATTTAGGTGTTTTATACCTTTAAGCAAGGTTTGGCCAACTAAATTACCAAAATTAACTGTTCCTTTTATAAAAGTGTCATGCAAAGACGCTGATATTCTAGCGGAATTACTATAATCTAAACCTAAGCTTTTGCTTAATAGATTAGCTTTTTCAGAAGAAGCTTCTAAATCCTTAATTTTACTATTATAAATGCTAACTAAATAACTAGTTTTAAATTGATCTTTTTCTAAAGCGCTAGCCTTGTTTGTTATATCTAACTCTAAATACTTATCATAAGCCACTTGATATTCTTGTCGCAAAACCTCGTATTGTTTTAACTCTTCTCTGGTAGCAGCAGTTTCATACCCAACTATCCCCGTACCACTTAGTTGGTCGTCTTCACCTATTAAATCTACAATCTGACCATTTATGTTATTTAACTTCGCCAAGACTGGCTTAGCTACTTTATTTAAAGCGTCTGATTTTATTTTTATTTGTTTTTGTTGCTCTGTTATATACTCACTAAGCTTAGTGGTTTGTGATTGTAGATTTTTAGCCTCTATGAAAGTTGGTGAAAAGTATTTTAAAGCAAAAGAAGTTTCTTTTTCAGTTCCTCCAGAGCCTAATATAGTTCTTTGTATCTTAGCGTTTAATAACTGTGTTTTTGATATTTCTTTTTGATCAGGTGTTTGTTGAAAATCATTATTCTCTTTATAGTTTACATAGTCGTTATATTTATCGCCTAACGTACTTTTTAAGTACTTGTTGTATTCATACCTACCAGCGTTTTCACCTAGTCCCAATTCTCTAGCTTCTGACTCGTTTAATCTTACCCTGCCATCTACTTCACCGGGTTGCTTTTGAATATTAAAAAAATTATCAGCAGATTGCTTTATAACCTCTTCATCTGGTATATCAAAAAATCCAGGTTGTTCAAAAAGCCTTACTGTTTTTTTAGCTTGTTGCTTAAAGTAGTTACTCTTAATATAGTTAATATAATCGTACCTACCTGCATTGTCTCCTAATCCAGATCCTTTAGCTTCTGCAATACTTAATTGTATTTTATTATCTTCAGATCCTGTTTGGTTTTTAAAGTCTTTTAAAGCTTCTTCTTCGTTAATATCTCCTATAGATATTTCTGGCTCAAACTCGGGAACAGTAATGCCTAAGGATGAATCTGGAGCCCAGTCATTTTCTATGTAAGTTTCTATTCTAGTAAGCTTTTCACCTTCAACAGGTTTATTTTCCTGAGTAACCTTAGGACTTACAAAGTTAATCAACGCAGCTATATCTTTAGAAGGTTTAAATAGATCTTTTTTTGATTGAAAATATCCATTTCCAGAATCTGAACTCTCGGATGCTTCCGGGGTAGTTGCTGCAGGCGCATCCTCCTCCACAACAACTTTTTCCTTTACTTCTTCAACAGGAGTTTCAACTACTTCTTCAACTTCTCGCTGACCCCAATTATTTTCTATTTTCCATTGTCTAATAAGCTCGGCTTTATTAGGGTTTGAATCTGGAATAGATGCTGTGTATTCTTGTAATTCGTTCATTTAATTTAATTTAAGTCGTTATCATCTAAAAATTTCTGAGCCTTTGCTTTTTTAGCTTCCGCTAAATCAAACACTGCTGCATCTTCCTTAACCGTTGGTAATTGGTTAGTTGTAAATTGTTTTAGATAATTATTCATAAAGTATTCTTTGTATTTTATTTCAAATAAAACTTTCTTGTCTTGTTGTAATGGTAAGTCTAGCTCGTAGATCCAACTAGTATCGCCAGCGTTAGCGTTCTGAGCCATCTGAGCGTCCTCTTCAACACTTGTGTCTTTAGATATATAAACGTTCCAAGCTGCAATTACGTCTTGCTCAGAGCTCATTAAACCAGCAACCTCAGCGTTTATAAACGGAGTTACTTTCTTTTCTATTTTTTCTAGGTCATACTTAAGTACATTTCTACCTTTGCCATTGCCTAAATCTATAATTTCATAATCAAACGAGCCGTCTGTATTCATCATTACATATTCTTCGGTGATTTTAGCTCCACTAGCTAACTCTCCGTTTTCGCTTATCATTTCTTGAGCAAATAGACCAACTTCTGTTAACAACTTTAACATGTCTTTATTTATGTCTGGTGTTGACACAACTAAAGAAGTGTCTGATTCAAGCAAAGCATTTAAAGCAGCGCTATTAATAACTAATGGTGTTTCAAAAGCAGGTCCTAAAAAAACTATTTGCTGAGAGCCGTCAGGTAGTAAATCTAAATAAGCTTGGTATCCATCGGTTTTAGAAAACCCAGGTCTACCATTCATTAAACTATTAGCAGCCGTATATTTGTAATTGTTGTTAGGGTCAAAACTAGACTCTTCCGTAACACTAAGCTCTGCTATTAGTGAAGATAAAAAATCTAAAGAAGCCTTTGGAGATTCTTCTAAGTTTTTTATTCCTGTTAATTCTAAAGCACAGTCTTCAGACATGCAACTGTTTGTTTCTATAGCTATTTTTAATTTAGCATATGTTCTACCAGCATTCCTATAAGCGTTGTCTAGCAACTGAAAATTGTAATCGCTTGAGCCAGAAACAAATCTTTCATTATATGCAATAGCGTTACTTTCATTAAATTGCTTTAAATAAAGATTTTGAAATAAGTTTTTGTTTTCCATTTTTAATTTTTATTGTTACCGACTACAATCCTCCAGCTATTCCAGCTAATGATCCAAGCATTCCAGTCATTGCACCTGTTTGATCAGATTGAGATTGAGCGTAAGCCTGATTTGCGGCTCCAAGCAAAGATGCTGTTCTGTCTAACTCTTGCATTTGTCTATTCTCTGTTTGGCTAAACACAAATTGTTTGCCAGCTACGTCAGCTTGTTGCATTCTTTGACCTTCAGACATAGCTATTCCTTGCATTCTTCTTTCTTCAGCTAGTTGCTTATCTTGCAACTGCTGTTCTCCAGCTGCTCGCTTGTCTTCGTTTTGTTTTTCTTGCATTTCAATGCTAGCTGCAACACCTTTTTTAGATTTTAAAGCAGCTTGAGCTAACGCTGTAGCTCCTCCAGCTCCACCACCCGTGGCTCTAATAGTGTCTAATGTATTTGCTAAAGCTAAATCAGCTTCTTCAATTTTCATCTCAGCTGCACTTGTTGCTACTGATAAATTTGCAAAAGGGTTTGACATTTGAGAAGATAAGTTTGTAGCTAATTCAGAAAGATTTGTAATGCCTTCGTAAGGATTTATTATCTCTTGCCTGCTGTTTTCAAGATTATTCAGCTTATTTTTTAACCTGTCTCTTTCTCTCTTTTGCTCCGCAGCTCTTCTTTTAGCCGCGCTTGAACCAAAAAGTCCTGCAGCTACAGAAAAAGCGCCTCCTATTATTGCTGGTACCATATATCTTTATTTTTAATATCCATTTGTTGTTGTTGTTGAAGAACTTACCATAAATAGTTTACGTTCTTCAAATTGATCTTCAGGACCTATACGCATAACACATGTTAAGAAATAACCTTTAATACCGCTTAGATCTTGACCCGAAAGTATTTCCGCGTTATTAGGCGGTGTTACATTAAATAAGTTTGCTGCGTAAGTATCTTCTTTTAGCTTAAAGTTGTTTACAAATAACCCAGCTTCCATATCGGCTAGCGAGCCATAAAAAGGAACTGCTTGCTCTACAGAAAGAGATGTGTCGGTATTTGTTTTAGCTATTCCTAATCCCCAACCTGAATCTCCTTCATAACTTATTGTATTAAAGCTTTTAGTTACAGATGGGTTTTGATTTAATACAGTTGTTATACTAGAAATATTGGGTGCTGAATGAAAGTTAGCTCTTTGGGTTCCTTTGTAATGCTGCCAAACCTTTCTATCTTTATAAGTGTAAAAGTTATTTCTAACACTGAAAGATTGATCTGGCTCAAAAGAATACCTACTGACCCATCCGTTAATATTATCATCAAACACTAGTGTATTATACGAATTAACTGGTCGTAAAGAAAGAGTGTACTGTTTGTTGTGCTGATCCCATCCACCAATTATCTTACCGTTGTCACCAACTCTAGCTAAGTTATCTCTAAAATAATCTATCATACCATATCTAGAGATTTCTTCTAAACCATCTGTAGACAATCTAAGTACTGTGTTTTGAACTCTATCTGTAAAGTATTTTCTAAAACCGTGAATTGCAAAACTTTCTGGATTATTACTTATTCCATATTTTCCAGAGTATGCTCTAATTTGTCCTATAACCAAGTTACCGCTAGTAGTCAAAGGTTGACCCTCAGCAGAGTATATAGCGTCTTTGTCTATTAAAGCGTTACTAACTTTTGATTCTTGGAAAATAATTAAATTAGTATCTTCCGAGTAGAGTTTTTGTATAGATCCATTTACTGGGTCTAAGCTTCTAGTTATCTCTTCGCCTACAGAAAACTGGTTTGTATTATTTACTCCAGTTCTAGAGTTAAATATACCAGAGTATATCATGGAATTAAATCTATGGTTCTGAGTTATGTCATCTTCTACTATGTAAGCCTTAACGCCTAAGTCAACATCTGTATTGTTGTAACCTCCTCTAATTCTAGATTCTTCTATATACCAATCACTAGCTTGCGTTGTTGCGTAAGCTCCAGGTATAAACGTAAAGTCCTGTAAAGGACCAAATCTCAGCTCATCACCAGGCGCTAACGGCGTTACAGTCTGAGGCACAGCGCTGACTGTTATTACATTCCCACTGACTGCTGTTACATAAACTTCATTCTGTATTGGGTTTAAAATTGAAGCACTTCTAACCAACTGGCCAACAGCTGGGGTTCCAGTTTCAGCCGACACCGTTATATCAAGTCCATTTATAGAATCAAAATCAGCTATGCTGTCAATGACATCTACTATTTTATCTAGCTTCTTTATCCAAAAAGAGTTAAAGTATTTTAGCTCGAGTGTTGCTGCCATATTTTATTATTACTTGTTTTTTTATTAATTTAAGCGTTTAGTTCTTGAGCTATTGGGCTTAACCCTCTGTCTCCATCTCTACTAGACGAGTACGGTCCAAGATTAACCACGCTACCGTCTGCATCAAGCCTAACGCTGCCAATTGGCGTTGGCGAAGGCAATGGCATTAAATCATCCCAACTTGTAGGTGGCGTTGCAATACCGCCATCAAACGCTGTTGAGTAGTTTAAATAATTTGGGGCAGGATTTTTTTGGTTATACAGTTTAAATAAAGACTCAGAGTTGTCGTTGTTGATTATACTAAAAACATTCGTGCAAGCTGGATCATAGAAAAATTGACTAACAGTGTTTACTCTACCTACAGTACTGTAAAGAGTTGTATTAGCGTTTTGTGAAAATGGGTTTAATAAACCAGCTGTTCTACCTATACTTATTGTTGTGCCGCTTGGGATAGAGGATGTTATTTGTTTGCTTAATCTTACTTTATTAACATCTCCACCTACGTTTATAACTGTTGTAAAAGTGTCTACTTGAATACCTGTGACACTTTGATCAAGATTTAAATACGGAGAAATACCGTTATTAGTTATGCTTGCAGCTGTAAAAACTAACTCATCATCTCCAACCGAAGCTGTCTGAGCTAGTACGTAGTTTTGAAAAGGAACTTTAGCTTTGTCTTTTTGAGTTTGATCAAATGGAGCAGTTGTAGTAAACTGAGAATTATAACCTACAGGAAACGCTCCTGGCACTAGACTAGTGTAAGTAGGGTTTACGCTGAATTGAGCTGGATTAGTTGTTGGAGCAAACCTAAGCTCTCCAGTTGGCGCGGTGACGGTATACTTAAAGTTTAAATCTTGAACACCCACCGACATAGTACCTCCATTTGACTCACCAGTTGGATACCAAACTCCGCCAGCAGGAGAATTAATAGTCCCAGGGGCTTGAAAAGAAGTATTTGTAAATCTATAAATAACACAGTATTCGCCAGGATTTGCAGTTCCATCTAAAACAAAGCTATCTTCTCTACTTGCCACTCTAGCCTGCTGAGCATTGGTTTGTTTTTGACTAGAAAATTGCACTTTTGCAAAAAGATTATTTCCATTAGCTGTAGAACCTGTACAAGCATTACCCCAGCCACTTGTTGGCACTGATTTATTAACATCAGAAACCTGAACCCAGGAGGCGTTATTACTTGCGTAATCAGTTTCTCCTGTTTGTAAATTAGTAACTAAACCTCTACGATATATCTTATAGTCTAATTCCACTTGACCAGCATTCATATTGCCTCTATTGAAATTAATAGTGTTATTAGACCAATCGCCGTTTGCTATAACTTTATTTGTTATTAACACCTGTCCACTTATTAAGCCTTCTGGTGATAGAGAGCCGTTTTGTACTTCTACATTAATTCCATCTGCAAAAGGCCCACTAGTACTCCATGAGTTGCCGTTTTTATCTAAAGGAACAACGTAATCATTTGAAGATGGTTCTGGTAATATCGCAGTAGGGGAGATTGAGCTGGATTCATTATTACCCATATTGTTGCTATCTGGATCGGTGTTTATATTTATTCCTCTAGGACCCATATAGAGTACTGCAAACTTTACATTTCCAGAATTACCTGAACTTGACGAGTCACCTAACGTTGTTGGTCTGGCTATTCTATTAGAAACCGTGTTTGTTGTACACATTCTTATAACACCTGGATTTCCACCAGGTTGAATTACCGGTGTGCATGCTCCAAAACCAGAACCAGTACCCTCACCAAACCCAGAAATCGAAGGATTAAATGTGTATTTGTAAAACCCCTGAGTTGGATCAGTCGTGTTGGGGAAACCTCTATAATTGTAAACATCTCCTTTAAAAATATCAGCTTGATCTATATGAAAACCTCCAGGAGTTTTTTCTTGACCTACAGTTATAACTACAGATTGGCTAACGCAGTCTGTTGATATACTGTTAAACTCATTTGATAAACCGGTTGTTAATGCATCTACGTTATATGCATCAGTTACTCGCACGTTTAAAGTGTAAACACCTATTGGTAATGCGGTAGTTCCAGTTGGAAGATCTACAGTTATGTTGCCAGATTGATCTATATTGAAGTACTGACCACCAGTTAATATTTCGTAAAATATATCAGACTGAACATTAGCTCCAGATGATTGAAAAGCACCGTTTTTAGCGTTAATAGTTGCAACTGCGCTAGCTTGCTGGTCTATTGTAACGCTGTAGCTGTCACAACCACCTACAATAATAGGCTGTTTATTTCCTAATCTACCAGTTATTGGAAGTGCTTCTGTAAGCGTTTGACCTTGAGAGTCAAATGAAACTTCTATATTAAATGTGTAGCTCTGCAAAGTTTCTGCATTTCTATTAAAAACAAAAGGAATACTAGGATTTTCAACAATTTTAAGTCTATACTCACCAGGGTTTGCTGTTGCTTCTAATTCAAAATCACTAAGACGCGCGTTTGTAGCGCCATCAACAACACTAGTTAATGCAAGGGTAGTAGTTCCAACCAGAGGACTTCCTTGATTGTTAACCGCTGTAAAAGCGTTTGTAATATAAGCGCTATCTGGGTTTCCAGTGCCTGTCCCTGTTTGACTAGGGTCTTGATCTTCAAAATGTCTATAACCAATTGAAGTAAATCCAACAGGTCCGTCGAACCCAGTTAAAACATCGTCGTTTAAATCTGATATCAAACCAGTGGAAGCAGTTTCCCAGAATATTTCTAATTGAGATTTTATAGGTTTTGTTTCGTATACACTTAAGAAAGGTATCATTTGCCCCGTAGTTTCACCAATTGCATTAACTGTTGATATACGAGCAACCAAAGGATTTGACTCTAGTTGGTACAAGTTTAAAGCAGCGGAACCTCTGATGTTTTTTACTCCATTTGCTAGAAAATTCAAATCTGTAGCTGTAGATATAGTGTTTACTGTATCAGCTTTTCTAGATGGATAGTACTGTTTGTTTTCCTCTTTAACAAACTCAAATGCAGTTGTTGGATTTGGGTTTCCATATATTAATTGTGGAGGCGTAAATGTTATAGTAGCATTAGTGCCTATGGCATTAAGCTCATTACTTACAACAACAGTGTCTTTTAGCCAGTTATCTGGGTACAAGTCTTTAATCGCGGTTCCGCCGTCTAAGGCCGTTATAGAGTCACCGGCAGTTATAGCGGCAAGAATTGCCATGCCATCGTTTGTTGTTGTGTTGTATACTATTTCGTCAGTTTTTTGAGTATTCTGCTCTTGGACGCTAGTGCCTGTAGCCATTTGCAAAGTGAGTCCAAAGTTTTCTACCCTGCCGTATAGCTCAACGCTACTTCTAAATTGTTTTTGATCTGGACCAACTTCAGTTAAATCTCTGGGTATTTTGTTTATGTTGTCATTTATGAGAACTACATGAGCTGTCTTGTTTATTTCGTTGACAGGAAACGAAGTGGTGTCAACCCCATATTGTGTCACTGACTGAGGGTATATAAATTTTATCAAATCATTTGCTGTTACTGAAACCTGCCTGTCTAATGTGACTTCAATGTTGCCAGCGTTTACGTCTACATCTGTAACAAGCACTGAATCCGCGGTTCCAAAAGCGGCATTGAGGTTTTGAACAGTCATTCCTGTAATTATATTTTGAGAGCTTGGGGATGTAGCAAAAATTATTATGCTACTTGATGTTACAGAGCTTAGCGCTGGTATTATTTCAGTTTGAATATTCAAAACATTACTACCAGACGTTTGACCTTTAGGATAACCATTTAACATGCCTGGTAAATATGAATTGTAATACTGCTGTTCCTGTTGTTTTACTACAACTTTATAAGAATACCATCCACGCGCGTTTATATTATAAGCAAATCTAGTGTTAGCCACGGCAGCAGGTTGAGTGTTGTCAAACAAGTACAAAGAGTTAATTTGACCGCTTGTGGTTATAACATAAGGATCTATGCTTGTGCCTGTGCCTGTTTTAGTCAAAACCTCGACGTAGTCTGTAAACTGACCTCTCATGTAACTATCTACTTCTGGCACTTGATTTTGCGTAGGAAACAACGGATCTAAACTGAAAGTGTAAACGCTGCCGCTTATAGTGGCGGTGTTTGTTATAGCAAACCCTTCACTTGTGCTGATTGGGTTTGCATAAAGACCAGGAGTTCCTGCTTGTGTATTGTCTGAAACTGATATAGGTGTGTTAACTAAAACTCTTAACGCGTTACCAAACCACTTTTTCACATCTAATTGATCGTCTTCGTAAGGTGAATATATCGTAGACCCGCCAAAAAGTTGACCAGCTGTTGTTACACCTTTATCATTTGAAGAAAGAACTACGGAGGATTGTCTGTTGTATTTGTCCGCTAATATAAAACCTACCTGGTAATTTCTGTTTTGTTTTAAAGTTTGATTTGGATATTCTATAAAGTTTGTAAACTCATCTGTTTTATTTTGAACACTAACGTTGTAGTTTATGGGATCAGGGCTTGTCCAAGCGTCTCTGTAATTACCATATATAACTCTGTTTCCAGAAACTTCTTGAGCTCTTGCTCTAACTGGAACTTTGTCATAAACTCTTACTGTTTGTGCTTCTGGAAGCGTTTTGTAAGGTTTTGATGATTTATAAGTGTATGTAAATATATTTGTATTAGCGTAAACTGAAGATGCTATCTCGTTTGCTGAAATAGTTTTTAAAACACTAACAGTTAACCCTTCACTTTCTTTATATAAAATATCTATTTCAGATATATTATAGCTAGTCGAAAGCTTAGATCCGATAGTTGGTAAAGGTATTAAAAGCTCTATATTGTTAACGTTGTTTTCAAACCAATCAACAATTGTACTTCTAAGTGCACTTTCTTCGTTACCGTTTATAAAATAGCCTTTTTGCTTAGGTATAAAACATATTTGAGTAAATGGAGCAAATGTAGAGTACTCATTGTCGTTATATCTCAGTCTATAACTAAATCTAACGTATCTGCTTTCTAAGTAATCTGGATCACCAGACCAAGAAGTATCGCTTGATGCATCGGTCATGGTAGATGTCAAAAAGCTAACGTCTTGATTGTCTATAATTTGTATACCTAAGAAGTTGGCATTTCCAGTAGAAACCGTGACCTGGTTTGTACCTGTGTTTACAGCTGTCACTTGAACATATTCACTTCCTTCAACAGTAGAGCTTATCATAAACATACCAACTGTTATGCCTACAACACTGTCAACTATAAAAGTTGTAACCGAAGACGCAGCGGTTTGGTTTATTTTTGTATCTATTTTTTTAAACAACTGAATAACATCTACAGGAGCATATTTAGCAACTGATATCTGATGCTCTGTTGTATAATATCCTGGTGTAGTAAGAGCTGTATCAATGTTTATCTTTCTTGGTTGATTTCTGTTATCAGTCCAGAATAATAAGTTTTCTATTAAATTAACACCTGTTATAGTGTATTGATTGTTTGTTGCAAAATTTAACCAATAACCTTCAACTAAAACGCTAGAGGTTATATTCTCAGAATCATTGAAATCAACAAGTATAATAGAACAATAATTAGTGCTAGCCGCGTCGTTTATTTGCGTTTCACTGCTGTCTTCGTAATCTGTTATAAAAAATATTGCTATGTTTTTAGAATCATCTTCTATTTTACCTATACACTTAGCTGCGGTTGGAACGTTAAAAGTAACAACAGCAGTATTACCTAGAACATTTTGAGCTGTACCAACGCTAGAAGATTCAGATTTACCTACAGTTATATTTAACGCATCTCTATATTCGCCAGTTGGAATAAGCCTATCGTCTAAGTCTTTGTTCATTTTAGACTTTAGAAAAGTGTTTTGAAGTTTAGCCATTTAATTTTAGTGTTTAATCCATTTAGATTTACCTCTCATCACTTGAACTATTTCATCAAGTTTAATGTTAGATAATCTTATTTTCGCGTTTCTTAACTTAGCTCTACTATCTTTCTTCAATCTTTGAACAACGTATTCAGGTTGATTGATTCTAGTAGATATAATAGAGTATAGTATGTAAGCATAAAGCGCGTCCTCTGCCATCTTAGGCACCTTAGAATCCATTTCGTAAGCTAAACCATCAGATATGTATTCTAGTACTATTAGTCTATTTGCTAGATTACTAGAAAAAGACATTTTACCCTCTCTATCGTTTAGTGTAAACCAACCATTCATTTGAGCGCGCTGCGGGTCTAGGCCATATTGTCTACCCCAGTTCCAGCTACCTTCAAATCCGTAAGCATTTTGAAAATCAATAGCTTCGTCTATGTTGTTGAGAAGTTGACCGTTTAGTAAATTGTCATTTGCTTTAGCCCAACGCTCTTCAGTTATCGATGTACCTTCTAGGTTTTCACCAAAGTTATCTTGAGTAGGAACACCTTGAGCATCTTGAATAGGATTTTCGTATGGGTTTATAGTTAAGTTGTTTGCAGGGTATATAATTCTTTTTACACCGAGTTGGTCTATAAAAGAAACCCTCACATAATTAACATAGTCTTGAGGTAAAACTACACTTAAGCTAGGTGGTATTGTAAGCTCTTGAGACTTAATACTTCTTAATGTATCATAGCTAAATTCTTGAAGTCCTCGCTTAGCGTGAAATATAACATCGGTTCTTTTAGAATCTTGTATTAGCTTGTGATTACCAACATATCCAACTAAAAAGTTATTTACCACGTCTTTTAATGATAAGTATTCATAACCTCCATAATTATTTTCAACAGTCGTACCAAAAGCGTCTCCATTTCCATAATTACCACCGTCTAGTGATTTTAACTGAACTACGAAATAAGTTCCAATAGCTGGAGCTGGACTAATATTCACGGTGCTATTAACGACCGTGTATATAGTTGTGTATTCCACGAAGCTTCCAGGTAAACCTGTAGGCGAAGTGAATAGCTTAAAGTTATTTAAAGCATAGTCAACGTCTGTTGGATCCCAAGAACCTAATACTAAACTAGTGTTAAAGGTTGTGATAAAAGAACCTGAAGTACCGTCAGCTATAAACTGCTGAGCACCTTGATAATATTGTTGGTTTGTTTCAGTTACTAAGCTCATTTATTTAAGATTTTTCGTTTACGTTGTCTTGTTGCACTTGCTGAGAAGCTACTTGTATTATTGTAGGGTCATTTATGATAACGCCTGAATATAGTAGTATTTTTTGAACTAAGCTAGTTTGTTCTGTTGGATGTAGTTCAAAGTTTACAGATGTAGCAGAGTTATATATGTATTGATAATTTGTAGATTGTGAAGCAGTAAAATTCCACACAGGATTTGTTGGTTTCTTTAAATAAGTACAGCTAATATCTGACTTTATTGTAGTAGGAAAAACACTTATTTGAAAGTCTCTGTATTTATATACTGGAAAGTAGTCGCTTGGTTTTGTTATAGGTGATAGATTCAACTCTAGTAACTCACTAGGTTGAACACCTTGAACTTCTTTTTCGTCTTTATATATTACGGTGCCTAGCTTGTAGAAGTCTGAAGAGTAAGCAGAGACTGTTACTGTGAAAGCTCCTGAAGGAACAACCGCAAGTGTGATAGTTTCATTCGATATAGACCACTGTGAGTCTGATTGCTCAACTCCGTTAAAAAAAACTTTTATTAAACTTGAAGCAACATCAGAAGATGTTATTGTAGCTAATGTGTATGTAACAACAGTTGCGACGGTAGAGAACGTGTCTGATATAGATGGATTTGTCTGTGATGGTAATGTAAAATAAGGTCCTACATAATTGCAAGGGCCTGATTCTTGAAATACAGCTATTTTTTCACGTACGTTTTTAACTCTATCAGAATACTCTGAATCATTATCAGGTATTCTAAGTTGTTGATTTTCAGTTTGAAAATAAGAGTTAAATATATCTAACTGAACTTGAGTGGCTGTTTTGTTAAACTCATCAGGAGTTATGTAACCACGCTGTTCTTTGTTTAGTATCAACAAAACCGTTTGATATACTGTGTTTATATTTATAGCCATTTTTTATTTTTGTTATAATAAAAGGCCCGAGTTAACGAGCCTTATATTAGTATTACATGTTATTATAGTTTTTTATCTATAGACTTATAGATTTCTACTCCTTCGTCTGTTTTTAAGAAAGCCGCAAACGCTGAGTAAGGGTTTTCATCAAAAGGAACGTTCATTAATTTTCGACCAGTTGACACCCATGTGAATGTTCGTTGATCTTGTGATAGACTTATAATGCCAACTTCTTGTGCTCTAATAGCAAAGTTTCTTAATTGTACATTTTCATCATTAGCTAGGTTAATAAACAATGCAGGATTGCTTCTAGCGAACAACATTAAGTCTCTTTTAAGCTCTTTAGAACTCATTTCATTTACTTTAGAACCTAGCTCAACTCTTAATATAGCTTCCGCTTGATCTACATCTATACTTCTAGCTGCATTCATTGCATCAATTTGAAGATCTAAAATATCTAAATCATCAGATGCCACTGCTACAGCGCTAAACTCTTCATACATTTTACCTCTTAATGGATGGTAAAGTGATAGCAGTTTTTGTAAGTTTTGTTTTTCTTTTGGAACTTTTAAGTCTCCGTCCATAAATCTGATATGACCTAAAGTTGCCTCACCTTTTTGTTCGTCTACAAGTGGTGAATCTTGATTTGTAGCATATCTAATCTCTCTTTGTTTTCCTTCTTCAATGTCAAAATATAATAAAGCATGTTTTTTAGTATGTTTACTAGGTATTGTTAAAGTTAAAGGAGATTTGTTGCCTTTTAGATAGTATATTCTATCTTTAATTTCCCACGTTGGTTTTGTGGGTTTTACTGGAGTAGTAACTTTTGTTACAACTTCTTTTTGAGGTGCAACCTCAACTTTTTTTGCTGCAGCTTGTTTAGCCATAATATAATAAAATTAAATAGTTTAAAAATGTGACAATAGCCTTAGTATATACTTAGTAAGGGGCTAATGTCATATAAAAACCCCCGCCCGAAGGCAGGGATTGTTATTAGTATTGAATCATTAGATTCCTTTGAAAAGTACAAAGTTGTTAGCAGCTTGAGTTACTAAACATCTTTCAGATAGGAAGTTTACTTCCATAGCATCCAGAGTTGAAGTAAACGCTCCACCTGCAGAACCAGTTAACCAAGACTTCATACGTCTGTCATCGCTTTGTGAAGCTCTGTAACGCACGTGTAAGAATGGTCGACGGATATTAGTTCCTAAGATCTGATCGTAAACTGTAGAAGTTCCAGCAGGAATTAATACGCCTTCGATTGAGCTGATACCATCAATAGCTCCACGAGTAGAAGCATCGTTTAAGTATTTCCAGTCAGTCTTATAGAAATCGTAAGATCCTCTACGGAATCCGCTAAATCCTAAGTTCAAAGCCATTTCTTCAGAGTTTTCAAATAAACCAAAAGCAGTACCTCCAGCAAATCCACCAGAAATAGAAGCTAACATATCGTCAAAATCAAGAGATGTTTGTCTCTGTAAGAATAACATGTTTTCTTCAATTGCTCCTTGAGTATCTAAGTTTTTCAAGATAGCATCAAAAGCGTCAAGTCCAGCAGCAGCTGTAAAGCCTACGTTTACATTACCACGCTCGTTGATAGCAGCGAATAAACCTTCAGTACCTTTTCCAGTAGTGATAGCAGAGGCAGCATCTACTTTTTCACCTTCAATCATTGACATTTCTAGGTAATCTTCAAAACGTAAACGAGTTTCAGATTCAGCTTTTAAATACCATAAAAATCCAGATGTTCCGTCTTCAGTTGCAACTTCAACCCATCCAATTTGAGCCATATCAGATCCAGATACTGTATACTGGCTTCTAAGGATGATTGGTGAATTTGAAAACTGTGTAAACTGAGGATCAACACTTACATATTGATCTGTGCCATTAGCGCCACCTGATGTGCCTGGAGTAATAGATCCACCTTTTTGGTACTCAGAACCGTACACAAATATCTTTAAACCTGCTTGGGTAAAGCCTTCAGCTACAGTAAGAGCGGCAATAGTGTAAGGCTGTATAGCTAAAACACCTGTTCCAGTGTTAGAGTCTGTCACTAAACACTTAGCTTCTGAGCCAGTTGCTGGATCTAAAACAACGATAGTAGCTCTAGGAGATATAACGTTTTGAATAGTAGTTCCATTTACAGGGATAGTAAGTTGTAATCCAACACCTGCATCAGATACAGTAACACTATCATAAGAAATGTGTAATCTATTTTGTTCAGACCAAATTACTTGATCGGATGTCATTGGCATTTCAGCGCCAACCATTCTTAAGAATCCAGATAGTGTACGGTTTCCGTAACGCTCTACTTCTTGTTCATAAATTTCAGGTAAATACTGCTGAGCAAAAGTATCAGTGTCGCCAGCTGCAGCACCATCGTTAAATTTTAGGTAGTTTGAGTTCAAAAGTTCTTGCTTTTGACTTGGAATTAATCTACCAAATTGAGGAGTTAAACTCATAATTGTTTGTTTTTTTAGTTAAATTTTTTTGTTTTAATTCTTAGTTTTGTAGAATCAGCGCCTGAAATTGCTTTAACCTTAAATCCGTTTAAAAACACTTCTCCTTGAGTAGACCTAGCTTTGGTGCTACTTAAGTTCTTTGAACTGTTTACAACTTCTTTTACGGCATCCGCTTTTCCTTGCTCATAAAAATGAGCTGCGATCTTATCTACGTTGTCAGCAGCGTACATAGCTTTGTGATAACCTTTCGTATCTTTAACATTACCATCTGAGTCTAGGAACTTCCCGACAAGGTTGTTAATATTTGATTGGCTCTCTGCAACTTTATCACGATTCTGAATATTGTACTTATAGCTTTTTTCACCAACTTTGATATCGAAACCTTCGAAATTGTCGTTAAAATGCTTTTTAGTATTTTCTTTAAATTGTGCATGTTGTTGCTCAGCTGCTTCTTGCTGCTTATTATATCGGTTGAAAAAATCTGTAGCTTTTTGTTGGTCTTGAGTAACGCCCGGTCTCAACTTGATCTCGTCGTAATACTTACTCTTCGTCTCTTCCAAATAGCTTTTGGCTTTTGCAACTTCTTCCTTAAACGCAATTTTCTTTTTGCGCATATCTCTTTCTTCGTCAAGGTCTTCATCTACGATAAAATCCTCTAGAAGCATATCAATGTCTTCGCCTTCTAAGTAAGGCTTTTCTTTTTTATAATACTCTTTAAGTAACGTAATTTCGTCAACTTGAGAGTAATCGGCGTTAAGCCTAGTATAATCCTCTATTGTCCCACCTGTATCTTCCATAAAAGAAACTAGCTTTTCGATGTTCTCAGGTAAAGCTTTACCAAGAATTCTTTCGTCTTGTATTGCTTTTTCCACTTGAGCTTCAACCTCTTCAGTCTCTGTTACTTCTTTGATTGCAGAAAACCCTTCAGCATCCGCGTTGGACTCTTGTACAAGTTCTCCCACCTTTGCGCTATCTCCGGATGGTTCTTCCACAGATACTTCCTTTGTTTCTCCGATTTGAATGGCATCTTCTTCTTCTTGTTTAGGTATTACTACTTTTGTAACTTCTGGTGGTAAATCAACCAAAGGTTCTTTAATATTAACTTTAATAGGCTCATCGCTTACTGGTGTTAATTTTTTTGGAGTTTTCTTTTTAATTTTAAACTCACCTTCCTGCTTAGCAGGTTCATTTGTTTTTTCTTCTGACATAATAAAATATAATTAAATAATTGTTTACTTTCTACATGAAAGCTTGCATACCCTGATCGGGTTGGTTTTCAAAGTCTATAGGTAAACTGTCGTTTTGCCTTTGACTTATAAGCTCACTTTGTTGTGTAGCTTCCATTTTGCTACGAGTATCTTTACGATCTTCAATAGCAGTTTCTTTTTGTTGCATGTTCTGAACCTCAAGTTGCTTTAGCTGCATATCAAACTGAAACTTAGTTTGCATTTCTTGAGCTTTTAATTGAGCTGCAATTTCCATTCGTTGAATTTCCATTTGATTCTTGGATTGTTCAAACTGAACATTTGCACCCATTATAGCCTCTTGTTTTTGTACCTCAGCCATAGCTGTTTTCTCTGCAGTATCTGCTTGAGACTGTCCTTGAGCCGCAATATTAGCTTGTTGATTAGCTTGATCCTGCTTAGCTTTAGCTTTACGCTTTATCTTAAGCATTTGATTTGCTAGCTTAAGATTTTTAATCTGTCTTAAGTCAATAGCATCTTCAAGATCAATCCCACCCTGCTGTATTGCAACTTGTATATTTGCTTCTAACTGAGCTTGCTCTTCTTCGTCTGGCTCTAATTCTAAGAATATACCAAAATCGTGAAGATTTAAGTTTATAATCTCATCTAGAGTTTTTATGTTATATGTAGATATAGAATTCTGCAATGCACTTCTAGTTAGTGGAAATTCTAATGCGTCAGCTATTTTAAGCGCAACGTTTTCGGCTAGTTTAAGGGTTATGTAAAGACCAGACTGATTGATATGTCTAGTTGCTACATTGGATGCGTTAGCGGCCATCTTTTGAAGCCCTACTAATGAGTTCTTATCCATGGCTGTACCGTCTCTAGCTTCGTTAAGCCCGGTTACGTCGCGAATCATCTGTAAATAGTATTGATACGTTTGGATCAATGCATTTATCTTAGCTTGACCGCTTGAGCTATTAAGTTCTTGAATAGGTACTTTACCCGGGTTCATATCACCGTCTTGAGTAAGTGATCGACCAACGATAGAACCTGTTTGGAAATACATATTTAATGCTTCCGCCGGGTTGTAGTTAGTTCCATTACCAAGATCAACTTCTGCAAGCCCGTCCATATCTAAGTAAACACCGTCTGGTACCATTCTAGATAATACCTGCTGCAGCTTTAAATGTGTTAGCTGAATCATATCAGCAAAACCAATACATTTGCTTACTAAAGATTCAATACGCCCTTTGTACATTCTAGGTGCACATAAAGCATAGTTCATTTCTACTTTAGTTGTATCAGCTGTAGGTCTAGACATGTTTTCTGCCAACTCCCACTTTATCATTTCATTAGAGCCTAATACTTTAGCTCCGTTATATAAAACCTCAATAG
>Ga0209602_1001221_pt1 | contig 22910 bp, 24 predicted proteins | sample COGITO_mtgs_1205_3_FD_184810 | JGI IMG/M metagenome (GOLD analysis project Ga0209602, IMG submission 184810) | Pelagic marine microbial communities from North Sea - COGITO_mtgs_120524 (SPAdes) (version 2) | ecosystem: Environmental > Aquatic > Marine > Epipelagic ...
CCTTGTTGTTGTCGCCGAAAGTTACGTCACCAGTTAAGGCACCACCGCTTTTTGGCAACGCCGCATTAGCTGTTGTCGTAGTGGATGTTAGAACAGCATCTCTTGTGGCTATGTCTACTCCATCAAAGGTACTATTAGTTGTAATGGCTCCCGTGACTGCGCCACCCGCTTTTGGCAGGGCTGCATCAGCCTTGGTTCCTTGGGCGGCTGTGGCATAAGCAGAGGCGGCTGTTGTCGCTACTGTGCCAAGACCTAGATTTGTTCGTGCAGCTGATGCAGAGGCCAAGTCTGATAAGTTGTTTGCCGATATCGCTGCCCCGGAGACAGATGCATATGCGGCTACCCAGGAGCTACCTTCGTAGACCTTCATAACATTATCAGAGGTATTAAAGTACAAAGCTCCGGCAACCAATGCGTCACCATCGTTATCTACTGTTGGGTTTGATGACTTCTGTCCTAGATACCTGTCATCAAAGTTGTCTAAAGCTGCCAAGGCTGCGTCTTTGGAAGCAGAGGCAGATGATGCACTAGCTGAAGCTTCGTTAGCTTTGGTTGTTGCGGTTGACGCACTGGCAGTCGCAGAGTTCTTGGAAACTAAGGCGGCGGCAGCTGATGCGGCACTTTCGTTTGCCTTAGTGGTCGAAGTGTCCTTCGCGGCAATACTCGCATCACGCGCAGTCTCTGAATTTGTCTCAGCTGTTTCGCTTGCGCCTTGGGCCGCAACACTTGCATTCTTTGCCACAACACTTGCATCACGGGCAGCTTCAGAAGCAGCTTGGGCAACAACGCTTGCGTTCTTGGCAGTCAAGCTAGATGCAGCTGAAGTAGAGGCTTCGCTGGCCTTAGTTGAGGCAGTAGATGCACTAGAGGAAGCCGCGCTCTGGGACGATGATGCCTGAGATGCTTTAGTTGATGCTGTAGATGCACTAGATGACGCAGAAGACGCACTAGAGGATGCAGCGGAAGCAGAAGTTGCTGCCGCATTCTTAGAGTTTGTAGCGGCAGTATTAGACCCAGCCGCAGCGTTCTTGCTAACTAAAGCTTCAGCGGCACTGGCTGCACTTTCAGTTGCTTTGTCACTCGAAATCGTAGCTTGGGCAGTCGCTGTATCTTTTGATGCTAGGGCAGCTGCTTCGCTGTTGGCAGCGTTGTTAACTGAAGCTTCTATTGCGTCTGTTTGGTTAGAGGTTGCTCCTGTTGTGCTGAAAAAGCTTGAATTACTCATATCTACGGTTTCCTAATCATCAGTCAGTGTAAGTTTTAGACGGGCGCATCACCTGGATTCCCCCAGACATTTCGGCAGAATCTGCCTGTTGCTGTATCTCAGCTAGAAATTGGGATGACTTGGCATCGAACTGAGGTCCACGCTCATCTATGAAGTAATCAGCGGCGTAACTGAGCGCTGTATAAATCAGTAAATCAGGGCCAAGCGTTGTTAGTGTGTTGGTACTGCTATCTGAAGAAAGAGTTGCGAAGGAAGCATAGTAATTTAGGACTATAGTGCCAGTGCTAGGCTTTGGGTAAACTAAGTATGTACCCTGAACCCTAGTAAAGAAAACTGGGGTTCCTTGCTGGTTAGTTTTCTGAGCCTCAACCATTTCGTGCAAAGGTAGCCTAACCAAAGGTTTGCCTTCGCTATAAATATCTATTGGCTCAATGAAATCTACTGGCAGATTGATTGAAGACACACCACTAACGTCATTGGCTACATCATAAGTTTGCGTTTTCTCCATGCTAGGGATGCGGAGTACGCGGGTAATTCTAAATACAGCTTGGTCAATAAAGGTGTCAGCCAAGGCATTCGTGCAGTCACTTCTGTTCAAGAGAGCAATCAAATGCGCTCGGAGTTCACCCTTATTCATATCAGGTTGTCCTTTTCTTTACTCTAGGTTTTGCGGTCTTATTAGACATTCTTAAATCCTCTTCTCGGTAGCCATCAATAATCCTAGATCTTCAGCGTGGAGCTTTCTTACAATCTCAGGACCAGAGGCTTTCCACAGGTCAAAGCCCTCTCGCATCCACTTCTCAACAATAACTGTTGGAATGCTTGCAATCCTGTGCATCTCACCAGCCCGTTGCTTGTTGCTTTCGTTACGGGCGTCTTTGAGATCATCGAGGAATGTTTGGGTTATATTCTGCGTATGCTTTTGCGTCAGGCCATCATGCTCAAAGATGAAATTAGTGGCAGACTGTTGTAATTCTATTTCTGGCTTAGTCATATTGCTGTCCTTAAAATGAAAAAAGCCCACCCAAGGACCACACAACAAGGAGAGCAAAACCTGTGTGGAACTTGGATGGGCCAGAGCTAAAGGCCGAAGCCTAAAGTTTGGGTATTATGATAGTCCAGTAATCGCTATTGAATCACCGAAATTCATGTGCTTAACGGAACATTCGCCGACAATAAAATGCTTGTCGCTATCCCCCGATCGGGCCAGAAGTGTCCTTGTAAACGGACGTAGCGAACACAACTTGAACATCGAAGGATCGATGAGCAATGCGTGTGTGGACTTCATCTGTCTGTTAAGGACAACTCTGTATTCGCCATATGGGCTACATTATGGCACCTTCGCCTAGTGTCGTTAATACTAGACCGTCTGTTAAGACTGCTCATGCTTTCGCTAAAGGGTTATACCCTATGAGATGAGACTATATCACGCCAGCTTTTGCTGACCCATGCGCTTCCACTCACTTGAGTGTACTCCCTTACGGGATAGTCGTTGCACCTTCCCCATTGCTGGGGCTTGGCTCAGGATTACCATATCTTTCGACTTAGGCTTCCCCTGAATTCACACGGTTTAATGTACGCTAACCTCTTCAACGTACAGGTCAATCGCATTGACCAGTGTCTTACCTTGAGCAATCTCACGATTACGGCCAGAAGCCGCACTAAATCCGGCGACAATTTGGGCGTCAGCGGTTTTAATCATTAGAGTGTCAACGTCACTGCCATTAGTGTAGGCAGTTTGACCCGCAGTAAGCAACTTTGCTTCTGTAAGCGGATTTGTGGCATCAGATCCAGCATCTAAGGTAGTAGAGATCTGGTTGATGACAGACTGCATCTTACGCGCCGCACTTGCGGAACCAGCTACAGCGGCTTGGTCTAAGCCAACGAGAGCGTGCTCATAATCGCGCTTTATTTCCTTTAGGGCTTTCGCCATTTGGTAAGCAGTCTCTTTTGCACGACCATGCGTCTTAATTGCATCCGCTGTTGCAGATACTTGAAACGCTTTGGTGAGGATCTGAGTTGTCCCCGTGCGCTCGGTAGCATTACCGAGAGTTGCCATAGAGGCGTCTGCCCCTTCCACGGCCGCGTTAACCGCGATTGCCGCTAGACTGTCTTCGAGCCAACTAAAGGTTCGAGCAGAAACTTTCTCTGTTTTGAGCATGGCTTGCATCGGCGTACTAAAGGGCGAAATATTGCTTATAATGTCTGAAACATCTTCAGCTTTTCCGACCTGTGAATAGGTCACGTATGTGGTCATTTAATTGTTCCTTTTCAAGAAGTTATGATGTTAAACTAAAGTTAATAGATCAATCAGCCCATCGCGCCATTAAGGCATCAGCGATGTCATCAGTAGAACCACCATCTCTAGGATTATCTATAAGCTTCTGGTGCGCCGCAGAACGGCGGCCTGCTTGTAGTTGAGCCTTAGAAGGTGGTGCCTTCTTGGAAGATAAGACTTTCGTCTTGCCACTTTTAGACTTCGTAACTTTGGCCTTGGCTTTCTTGCTTTCGGCTGTCTGTTTCGATTGGTCATAAAGTCGGGCTTTGTTAATCAACATGATTACACTTGCATCAGTATATTGATCGACTTGAGCTTTAGGCAGTCCAGCTTTAACAGCGTAGTCGCGGATCTCTGAGTAGAGTTCGTTGCCCCAATCTGGCAAGCTTTCCTCTAAAACCTTTACGCACTCGGCGGCGGCTTGTTTGGTTGCTTGCGCTTGCTGTTCTTGAAGGTCAGTAACCATCTGCCCACTCTCCTCTCGGAGAAAGCGAAGGTCATCTTCTGCCTGTTTTGCATCCTGTCGTAACTGTGCAAATGTGTCTGGCTCCATCTGTCTGGAAGCCACTAACATATCGATCTCAGCGTAGGGTTTATACCTAGCCTCGGCTCGTTCCATTAGTTTCTGATAACTAGCCTGAGTTTTAGTCAGGTTTTCATCGGTGACTTTCCGCTGGGCGGCAAGATCTTGAGACTTTTTCGTTAAAGACGCCTCTTGTCCATACAGTCGCTTTAAGTCCTTTACAGATACCTGTTTGGTTTCACCGTTGACTGATAGTTCGACAATGTTTTCATCAGAAGCAACGGAAGGCTCATCGCCCTCTTCCTCTTCCTCTTCGTCATCATCGGTTTCGTCTTCGGTTTCATTATCCTCATCAGGGTCTTCGGAACTTTCGTCATCCGTAGTAACATCTTCATCTTCAGTTTCACCCTCTTCAGCCGTAGTCTCGTCTTGGCCTTCGGGTGTTGCATCATCCTCCTCCAGATCAGATAGGTCTTCACCGTCTGACCAACTGGCTAGGATTGCTTCGGCCGCTTCATCTCTGTCGAGGTTCTGCGGCCCAGAGTTATCATTTTGCACGTTGTCGTTCATAGTGCTAATTCCTCTTGGCTGTTGTCGCCGTTACGATGTTCAATGATGCTGTCACGCACTTGAACACGCTGTTTTAATGTATTCACCACATCCTTGATTGCGAGATAGTGGCGGTGGGCAAGCTCACGCTGGTCCACTTTGATGGCTTCGGTATTGCAGAATGTTGCAAATGAAGCCTCTACGCATTGGTCAATCACTTGGATAAACGCAGGGGTCTGTAGTAAGACCTCTGCACTATCCCCAAGATCGACAAGTTGCTCTTCTTGGTCTTCCATACTTATTGCTCTTCCTTGCTGTGCTTACCCGTTAGGGCTTGCGATTGCTCGGACATCATCAGCATTGCGTGCAATATCTAACTCTTCGAGATTGACGAATTCTTTATGATCTTGCTGGCTCTCTTGGAGATCCATCTTGTCCGACTTAAGTGCGAAGTCTTGCTTGGCCTTCATCTGGTCAAGCTCATGCTTCATCTTGCCCATTTGGGCATCGAATTGGGCCTTCATCTCAGCAACAGAAGTCTGTCGCTCTTGAAGTTCCAACTGTTTCTGAGCCATCTGCATCTGCATCTGTTGTGCTGGATCTGGCTCTTTTGGTGGGATGCTGGCAGGGTCCGTAAGGAAGTCTGCAACATTCTTTATGCCTGACTTATCAAGCACCACAGAAAGCATCTTGTACCTGTTCGCTGGCGAGTACATTTCGCCGAGCGTAGGGTCTGCCGAAAGCATAGAGTGGAACATAAGGTACTTACTGACCATCTCTTGCTGATCACCGTATCCCAAATGGAACTCAACTTGAACGTCACGCTTGTCTGCCCATTGTGCTGGTTTGACTTCAACGTAACGTCCGGCAAGCTCTACAATCTTCTCTTCGCTCTCGTTCTCTACGACCAACTGGTACACTTGTGAGAAAAGGGGCTTTAAGAAGTTATTTGCAAAGTTTCGCGCTATGATCTTTTGGCGTTGCTGGCTCATTGTTGCCAACTGCTCAACCATAGCCGCTGAGTTCTGTTTGCTTATTGCGTCTTTATTTAGACCTTGAGATAGGCGAGAGACACCACTGGTGTCCTCTTTATCCTCATCCAGCATCTGTATTGTCTGAAACACATAAGGGTTCAAAGATGCTTGAGGCATAGGGTTAATAGCGTCTGGGCGCGTCACATTGACGATGCCGCCAACGCGGTTGTCGATAAGCTCTCTTGGATTAGTCAAGCCACCCTTTACTACGGTGTAGCGTGGGTTATTCGTGACCATCGCATGATCTAAGATAGACCGTGTGAGAACTGTCCTAGCATTCTGTATTCCTAGCAATTTCTCAGCGAAGTTGTTGCCGTGAAAAGCGTGAGGAATAGGTAGTGGAACAAAGGCTATAAATGGACGCCGAGCTACTACCTCTTTCTCTAGTAAAACATTGGAGCATTTGACTACTTTATAGAGTTCAGTCATGCCAGTGCCGTCTACATCAAGCTCTATGTATGCCTCGATTACGGTTACTTGGCGTGTCTGCTTTTGGTAGCCCTGTGAGTTAAAAGCACTGTCAGAACCGATGTCCTCAAAGCGCGTTAGTATCTCTGGGTCGCCATCGAAATCAGTGTCTTCGTTATCACCAATTTTAGCTAAAACGTCCTCTTCGTACCCCATTTCAATAAGTTCAGAGATAGACTTCTTAGTGCGGTGTGCACAGAAGTTCACAGTATCTAATGATTTAGCTTGAGGTGAAATTAGGAACTCTTCGGGAGCTAGTGCCTCGATCTTGACCTGAGAGGTATCACGGGTGACTTTAAGCTCCCCAGTGAACATACCCATCTCATCCTGTTCGATGCTCTCTATCTCAATGTTTTCTTCTGCCAGACGTACATCAAGCTCATCTTCGGTGAGGTTCTCAACGTATTCGAGGCTGGTTTCATCTTGCATACACCAGTAGACTTTGCAGATACCCGCACGCGCTATGAGGCCATCGTGGATAACCGTTTGCATGGTTTCAAACAGGTTGTTTTGTCGGTGCAGAACGAAATCAGTGTACTCAGTGCACACCTCGGCAGTGTCTACGTCATCCATGTTCTGAGGAGTGAAGCGCATGACCTTGTTGCCTGTGCTAAAAGTCTCAAGCAGTGCGGCTTTCATGCTCTCTACCGCGTCATAGACATCTTGACTAACGTATTTGCTGTTACCGTCATGCGCTGGGCGCGGAAGCTCACCGGAGTAATACTTCATTACTCTACGGCGTTCCTTGGATAGTTCACTATCGTAGTAACCAATAGAGCGCCTGAGTTGAGTATCTACGATAGAGACTATCTTATCGTCATCAAGTGCTTTGTATTCTTCTTTTGATTGCATATCTAAACCATCTCAATATAAAATTCATCGACTGCCTTTATTGGCTCCCAAGCACCTTCATGGATATGATTTGCTAGGGCCAAGCTCATTACACAGTCATCGAAGCATCCGGCTTCAGCTTCCATTCCACCACTTTGGGTGACGATGTATGTCAGCATTTCTCGGATCGTGAGCTTATCGTTAAGTTCTATCGTACCCTCTCGGACACAGGCCCTGAGTTCGTCAATTATCAGAGGTTTTGTCTTAGAGGTTGTCGTGAAGCCCAGCTTTAGGGTTTCTCTCTCAGTCAACTTGTCTATCTGGACTTCTGTGTAGAAATTCGGATACGCCATGTCTTTACCAAGGCGGGTACAGGTTAAAATACCGTGACTGTTGTTCTCTACAATGATGAAGGCGAAGTTGAAGAACTTGCCTAACTTATAGAGGACTTCAGCAAAGTAATCGGGGTGAACTTGAGCGCGATAAGTCGCAACCTGTCGTTTCTTACTGTCAAGAACTTGCGCTACGCTGTAGTCGCCGCCTCGAACTCCCATGGCAACATCAGCGCCGATAGTATATTGCTCACCGTCATCTATGGTGCGGTATAGCATCAGTTCGCCGCGCATATTCTCCAGCCACTCATCCCCTTCAAGGGCAAGCCGCTGCTTTATGTCTTTAGCTTTATCCAGGTCTTTATGTAAAACCTCTGGGTTAAACACAGGACGCCCAGTTGTCAGAAATGCCTCATTAGGCTCCGCTGGGTACTCCTGTTGAAATAGATCTATGCCGTTCTGTGCTATCTTTTTCCTACGAAACATAAGTTGCGCGTTGTCCAAGTTATACTTGTCGGCAATCTCTTGTTCAGCCGGAGTTATCTCGAAGCTCTTAGGTACATCCTCACGATAATCTTTGTCTAAGAACCAAGGTATGAACACAGGGACGTATCCATTAGTGCCATCAACAGCACCTTTCCATAGGTCATAAAAGATGCCACTCACGCCATTGGCGGTGCTTTCGACAAACACAGCCGTACCCTTCTTGTTAGGTACAGCCTGCGTCATGCCATTCCAGTTCTCTAGGGCTGTAGACTTCTGCCAAAAAGCAAGCTCAGAGGCGTGTACGTGCGTCAGTGTCTCTCCTCGACCAAGGCTCTCACCGCCAGCCGTAGCAACCACGTAAGAGCTATCGAGAACGTCAAACGTAAGCTCTCGGCGTGAACTGTACTTTGTATGTGGCTTTAGTAGCTCTGGGCAATTATCGTGGTAGCGCTTTGTCATGTCGAAGAGCGCTCTTGTGCTGTCGCTGTGGTGAGTAACCACCAAGGCTTTACAAGCTTTCTTCTGGCTAACATTAAAGTACAAGTAGCCACCAACATGAGTTGATAGACCTTGCTGTCTCGCTTTCAAGATAATCACCCGAACTTTACCCTCGGATGCCATCTGGTTTTCTACTGCTTTATGTAAGATGCGCTGGGCTGGGTTTAAGTTCAGTGGGCGTATATCGCCGTCTTTGGTCCTGATCTTAAGGGCTGACTTACTATAGAAGTCAAAGTTGTCGTATAGCTTACGGCGTACTGTCGCCAGTTTCGGTGTCATCATCGGGTTGCTCTTCCTCAGTGTCGGCTACTAAAAGCGACTCCAAGAATGCCTCGGCTTTACCGATGGTTACTTCACTTTTAGCAACTGGTTTAGTCTTTGTGAAATCTAAGACCATTCTAGCGGCTGTTAGTTTGTCCCTGCTTTGGGATGGCTCCCGCATTATCTGAACTGCGGTTTCTAATGCCTCGATGGCGTAAACGTCATCAATTCCGTTCTCTTCTGCCATTTTCTTAACGATCCTTTCAGCATCTGCTTTTGCCTGTTTTCTAATGGGCGTGATTGTTTCGAGCGTGAAGCCATCAGGCGTACCCTTGGGTCGGCCTGCGTTCTTCTTTGGTCTACTTGACCACTGCTTTCTCAGTGCTCTTCCCTCTTCCGTTTGCATCAGCTTTGAAAAGTAGTTTTCCGTCCCTTTTCGAGCTTTTAGTGGATGCTGTAGCTCCTTTTTTGGAGCTTTCTTTCGCGGGTTCTTCGGTGCGCCCATTGTTTAATCCTAAATGCTTGATGACTATTTCCAGAGTTGGCTCACAAGTACGACAGAATAACTGAGGTGGCAGTGCCAAAACCATATCCTTGAAGATCTTTCTTTTCTCTTCACTGGAAAGCCAAGATAGCCCTTTGACTACCTCGATTTTCCTGAGAACAGACACTAGGTCAAATGCTGTTGTATTCACGATTTGCTTCCTTACTTTTTTAGTTTTGCATTACTTTTTAGGTGGGCGTCCTTTTTTAGTACCGTATGGCATTAGATTTCCTTCCTATACCGTTAGAACACCAGTAGATTGGCGTTCCTCTTCTTCTTCTTGACCACCAGAACCTAGAGCAACCATAGCGGTCACTACAGCGAGAACGCTGGCAAGTGGGTGACTGTAAAATTGGATCTTCTTATTACCAGCCTTGGCAAACTCGCTTTGTATCAGCTTTGATGTTTGAGGCATAATTTCTTTAGCCATTTTCGGGTCAAACATATAAACCCAAACAGGATCTACCGCGAACTCATTAAAACTTAGCGTGTACTCTAGGTGACTTTTTATTTTAGCTTTGTTTGACATTTTACGGAAGTCCCTGACCATTCTTCCGCTGGCGTTATTTTTGGCCTGATATACTGTTACGTTTTGCTGTAAATTTATAACCTCTTGTATGACAGGGTGGTTTTGGTCATACTTTGGACCGCTCAGTATAGGTAGAATAGCACTGCTAACAAAAGAGTTTGAAGTAGTGTCATTTTGTTCACCTGTTAGTTTATTAAACTTGGTGACATCTTTATTAGTACCAAAGTTAGGATCATAGTTGCCATCTATTGGTTTTAAAGTAATACCATGAGCAATTTCGTGAAGTAACGTAGTTAACGCTTGAACCTCAGTACGCGGCGCAGCCACGCTTCCCATAGTTCCACCAATCTTTAAGCCAAAGACGTTTCCACCGCCTCGGCCAACAGTTTGATAGTACCCGCGTATATTACTTTTTATTTTGGAGCTAGAACTGCGTGCCATCGCTTGATTGCTGGAAAATATAGAAACTGTTTGGTTAAGGATTTTGGCAGCTTCAAGTGCTGAATTCCAATCTTGAATGCCGTTTTCGTACTTAGTACCCTTTTTGCCAATTTCTATAATTGCTTTGGCCTCTGGTAAGTTATTTTTTACCTGAGCTGTTGTCGGCTTTGTTGTTGGGTTAGTTACTAATGCAGGACTAGGTAAGGGTGGTCCTTGTACTGGCCTGTCGGTCCTTCCTTGAGTAACTCCAACACCTCGTCCACCCTGCGCTGTTCCTCTGGGGTCAGGGCCTTCTGGGTTTTCTGGGGTTTCTTTGGTTGTTTTTCCACTTTGCTTCTTACCTTTAGCTCTCGCCGCTGCTTGTTGAGTTACTATTCTTTCTAAATAAGGATTAAGGTACTTTTTTGCAAGAGGCTTAGAAACACCAGCATTGGAAACAATTTCTGTAGCCTTTGCTACTGGATCAGAACCAAGGTTCATTCTAAGCTCACCTAAAGCTTTTAGTAACTTAGCTTTATTGTCCGCTCGAACACGGCTGTTATTAACAGCTTCAACAAGCTCTTGGTTAAACGCGATGTTGCTCTGTTTGCCATCTTCTTTTGGAGTAAGTGGCTTTGGATTTGCCCCACCTGGATTTGGGCTGGTACTAGTCCCCCCACTTGTGGGACCAGTAGAGTCCCATGCGCCGCTTACTAGAGCAGCAACCTCTGATAGTGGCCGTCCTTCAGAACCCATGCGTCCTGTTTCCAGATACGTTAGATACTGTTCTATCGCAGACAGCCTTTCGGGGCTATCCTTATGAACATCTTGTAGTTCGTATAGTATAGACTTAATTTTAGCGTCTATCTCTTTTGTTGTCATGTTCTGTTCTGGGCGTTTGTCTAAAATTGAGTTCCAGACTACGCCTCGCGGATCAGGCCGTGTGCTCTCGTTACCCCGATTTGGGGGATCACCATTTGCAATTGTACGTGCGGCCTGTGCCGCGTTTTCTTCATCTTTTATATCGTTTGCAACTTGTGCAGCCTGTTTCTTTTTCTGACTTTCTGCTTTTCTCTTCTGCGCTTCCAGATCTTTCCTAGCTTGAGCCAAGCCAATTACAGATGTTCCTGTAGGGGCTTCAAAGCCTGCTTTTTTACGGTTCTGTTTTACAAACCTAGCGACTTTTGACCTTCGGCCAGTTACTGCATCGATTACACGACCGCCAACTACGGCTGGGATCTGTACCGCCAAGCTTCCACCGCCAGTAAGAACGGCCGCGCCTGCGTTTAGGTTGCCAGCAACACCACCAGCGGGGTTATAAGAACGTCCGAAGGTAGGCAGTGGGTTAAATTGGTCAGTAAACTGAGAAACCCCACCTTTAAGTCCACCAGCGTATAGCTCTGTGACTACATTTGATTTTCGGAAAGCAGCTACAAGGAGTTGACCCTGTTCAGTTTGGCCAAAATTGTCTTTTATGAACTGAATGTTCTCATTACTTACAACTGAAGAGACTTTATTTCTTGATTGAGCTATTGCCGCCTCTAGCTGAGTTTTTACCTCTATTGGTCCCTTGTTTATACCTAATTCGTTTTTAAGAATTCCAGCTGCATTAGATACTTCTCGATTAATACGGCTTCTGGCTTCGTCTAGCGCTTGGTTTGCGCCCTTCTTAACTTTCTTTCCAGTGCCTTGAGTGGCAGCGTCTACTCTTTTTAAGTCTGCGCCTTCTGTCTTCGATATATCTGTTAATAGACGGGCTACCTCACCAGCTGCTTGGTCAACTTCTGGGTCCAATGTTGATCTATCGCTTAAGACCATGCCGCCTGTTTTACTTGCTTTCGTGACGGCAGTAACGCCACCCGCAGAAGTACCGCCGATTATGGCCTCACCAACGGCCTGACGGGGGCTTACCTGTAGTCCTACATCAGTCCCTACTGTTGAACCTGTCTGTTCTACAACACTCTGTGCTCCCTCTGTTGCAGCTTCAGCGGCAGTTCTCTTAATTATGCCACCTTTTGCAGGGATCAGCGCGTTTAAAGCACCAGAAGCCGCAGCCGTCTTAGCAGCGGCCATGAAATCGTCTTTGTTAGGCTTATCGCGTCCGTTGTTTCGTGCGCGTTCATTTGCAATCGGGCCAAGTTGCTGCACAAATTCAAAGGCTGCGGGACCAGCAAGTCCTCCAGCAATGCCACCAACAGGGCCACCGACTGCTGTACCGATAGCGGCACCACCAGCCCGTGTTATGAGAGAACCAGCGTACTGACCAATTTGCTCAACTGCGGCCTTTGGTAAGTAGCTGTATGCAAATGAACCATCCTCATCGCCTTCAATGAACTTGGCCGATGCTGACTCATAATTCTCTGGGGCATCGGTAAGGTTGCTAAGAGTTTTTGAAATTTTATTTGCGCCAACCACATTTGCTGTCTCTGCTATGTTCTCTAATGGAGCATCAATACCAGAGCGAAACGCAGCCCCGAAGCCCTGCATAGGGCCATTGATTTCTTTTGCCGGACCTTCAGACTGCATTTCGCTGTCTTTCATCACACTGCCATCTGGCATCCTGTGTGAACCATCGGGAACTGGCTGGCTGGTTTCTGTCTGGTTACTTGTGTCTATTTCTCTTGCTTTTGCAATTAAACGCTTTGCGGCCTCAACATCGTTGGCTTCCATAGCTTTTCGCGCACCGCGCTTATAGTCTTCTACGGTAAGTTCAGCCATTTTTAACCTCAATTATTTAAGTATGCCATATCTGCTTCAGAAAGAGAGTTTCTAGTTGGACGCTCAGTTTCAGGAACCGTAGTTCCACCGCGTAATCTTGTCTGGACTTTCTCCAAAGCGGACATCCTGTCGCGTATCCATGCTTCCCATATCTTTTCATCATCAATGGTTCTTGGGGCTGGAGCTAAAAATAGTTTCATTTCAGCGTTAGAAATAGCACCTTTAGTTTCAGCAACTCTTAGCAAGGCATCATCTACCCTTACGCGCTGAAGAATGAGCCTACGGGCCGCGTCTGGTGAGCCCGTAAAGGTGTCCACGAAGCTCTTGGCAATACCGCCAATACCAGTAAGGTTTCCACCCGATGCACGGCTATCAGAAATTGCTGATAGGGCTGACTGATAGTTAGCCATGGTATCATTTACTAAATTCATTGCATCAGCATCGCCACTAGTAGCGCCACTTGCATCGATCTGGTTTGCCGCATCTAATTCTTGCTGCCTTACCTGTTCTAAGTAGGCTTCAGTATCTCTTGCCCTGTCTGCGTCTTTGATTGCACCATACTCTTGGATGCCATCGTTCATAGCAGAGTTATAACCATTTGCTGACCCAGCGGCGATTTTACCACCAACGCGCATGAGCATTTCACCGCGAGGGGTATTTGCATAAGCTGTGCGGTCTTCGCCGCTGCCAATCTTATTGAAAGACATTCTGGAACCACGGGCGTTACCGTTGTTTCTTTGAGGGCCAGTGCCAACTGTGGTACTTAAGATGCCACCCGTAGTACCCTGCTTTGTCGGATCAGTAAGAACTGGCATTGTTGGGTTCTTTGGTATCTGGTGTGGACCTCTTGGATCGTTGATGCGGTCCGTAAGTATGGGACCACCAACACCAACAGGGTCAGGTATTTGGTTTGGACCTCTTGGGTCATTTACCCTGTCACTTAAAACAGGTGGCGGTATCTGGTCGCCCCTTGGGTCAACCCCATTGTAAATTGAACCACTCAGTGCGCCTCCTATTGGCGGGTTGTTTCCAATCTGTGAGGGTGCAGTCTCTCGGCCCTTCTGGCGGCGTATTTGCTCTTCTATTGCAGATGGTACGTTATTTCCTACCTGTTCGTTTAGAAGTCCCTCATCAATCGCCGCCATGCTTTCTGTCTGACGGCGCTTTAGTTCTGTATCTATTCCTTGGAGTTCTTCACCTGTCTCCATTGCACTATTTAAAGCTGGAAACTCCGCACCCGCAGGAACTCCACTTGGGTTTTGCGCTGAGTTCAAGAAATCCTGGTAGTTCATTTCTTCCATAGACGTAGGGGCAGGCTTCGTGTCTAAAACAGGTGGCGTAGCAGCCATGCGATTAACGTGCATTGCTTTAGCTTGAGGCGAAAGGGTACTCCAGTAGGTTTCTGGGTCTTGGTTGTACTTGCCAGCGGCTTTAAGAAACACTGGGTCTGTACGCAAAGCATCAGTTAGATTTTCCATTAGCTATACCCCGAAAACGGTCCACCGTTCATGTAGTCAGAAATTCCAGCGGTTGGTCTGTTTGGATCATTGAAGCCGTAGCCCATATTCTGAGCAAACCCGTAGCCTGCCGTTGCTCCACCAAAGCCAGCGGAGATATTGTCTGTCAAATTAGGATTTACACGGCCAATAGTTGATGGAGCCTTACCAAGTATCTGAGACTGATAGTCTTGACGTGCTGCCATCTCGTAGTCGCGTTGGCGCTCGAAGTTTGCTCGGTCATTATCCATCTGGGCTTGGCTCATCCCTTGTAAAGCGTTACCGCCTGCCATGCCAAACTGTGCGCCTTGTCCCATTGTACTCAAGCCAGTGTTGTAACTGTTCATAATGCCCTGATTAGCGCGGCCCATGTTTCCAATCTGATTACCCGCTGAAGTGTTATAGCCGTCCTGTGCATTTAGTGCGTTAGTTGCACCAGCTAAAGAAGCTCCAGAGCCAGCCACGTTATTACTCATGGCACCATAAGAATTACCTACGTTAGTCAACGCGCCGCTTTGGTCAGCAAACTGTTGTGCTTGGTTGGTGAGGCTTCTGTCTACTAAGTTGTTCATAATACCAACTCTAGTATCTGCGGCCCTGTCGTTATAGTCGCGGTTGGCAATGCTTTCGGCAACGCCAGCCCTGCTAGAATTCATGTTGCCGCTACCAGACGCATTCATGTCGATACCCGTCAGGGTATTCTCCATAAGGTTACGTTTGCTGTCCCGTAAAGCAGCGGTAGCTAAAGGATCTACGTTATCGGCGGCATACTGGTTAGCAGTAGCTAATCTATCAGTATCTCTGGCGGCGTTAGACATCCCTTGGAATTGATCAGCAAGGCCAGCGTTTTGCCCGTAAAGTCCTTGGTTCTGATTGTATAGGTCTTGGTTCTGGTCGTATATCCCAGCGCCCCTATTATACAGATCATTGGACTTAGCATATAGATCACCTCCTTTATTATACAGGTCGTTATAGTTGGAACCGAAGTTATCGTTAGAGGCCATCATTTGATTACCGTCAGACATCATTTGATTGCCAAAGGTTCCACTCATGTTAGCAGTATTTCTTTGGAAGTCGTTTGGCTGTGCCATAGTAGGACCAGTGTAAGCTCCTGCGGCTATCTGATTGTCTAGGGCCGCATCTGCACCAGCAAGGTTCTTGTTCACATAGGGTGCATACTGGTTAAAGCCTGCCGCCTGCGCGTCTGTCGCCTTATCAACTGCGGCGGCTTGTTTATTGGAGCCTGCAATACTTGCAACACCGCCTACAACGGCGCTTCCTACTGCTATCCATGCCATGATGGTTTCCTATTCTTTATCTGTGTTCGTAAATGTCATCAGTTTTTCTATTCCAGATAGATCCGGCTCTTCTAAACCCATAGCCTCATAGCTTGGACTTATTACTTCAGCCTCGACCTTTTCTAAATCAGCCTCTTGCGTTTCTTTAGTGAGGTGGACGTTTACAATAGTAATGTCTTCCTCAATGTACGCAGCCCGCTTTACGCCCGCAGGAACCACAAAGCTCATTGGCCCTGTCATGCGCTTAAGATCACCCTCTTCGGTTGTGACCAGCATCGTGCCTTTCATTAAGAAAGCCAGGTGGGGCTTCTTATGTATCTTGCCAACTACGGTCATGCCTGCGGGAATAAATAGCTCTCTGGCGTATGTAGAACACCCGTACACATCATCTGTTGGTGTGAATAAGTGCTTAAGTTCCATCTTGTCGGTATCGTCTGTAGCTTCGCCTTCGCTGATGGCGTGCTTTAAGACATACTCAAGTTCTGATATAGACTGACGCCTCTTAAGGTTGTGCTTCATACCGCCACCCAAGCTGAACCGTTGTAAACTACCAAGCCACTGAAGCCGTTACTTAAAGGGTTCCAAGGGCTAACGGCATATCGAACCATGCCCTTACGCGGGGCTTCTGGTGGGCGGTCAGTAACCTGTAAACTGGAGTCAGAAAGTGACCTCAAGGTTGCCTCGATGAGCCTAAGTTCATCCTGTACATACAGAGGTAAAGCATCGGCGTCTAATCTGGGCAGTGATCGCCTAGCATACTTTTTAACAATTAGGTTAATCTTATCGGATAGAGCCATAGCTACCTCTTTCCTGTTACCACTACATCAATGTCCATTCCTGAGAACTTGAAGTCTTTAAGACTTGAAAAGCTACCGTGAAGTGCAGAAAGCCTATAGGATAAATAACGACCACTTATGCGCGTATCTATCTTGTACTCAGTGCTGACATTAAACTCTACGGTTGTACCGCCTGAGAATATTGCGGCTGATGGAACAATGTCATCTGCATCAAAGGTAAACGAAAACACAGGGTCAGTGTTGGCAGTGGTAAGCTGGGGTACAATCTTATTGATCGTCTTGTAGCCATCTAAAGAAATTCCTAGATCATCAAGGTCTAGCCCACTTCTCTCTAGGTACGGCGGCTTTGATTGGCCAGTATCAAAAGCTGTGCTTATGGAACCAGTGTCTATTAGGTCCACACCAAATAACTTAGAGTTAGCCAATGGCGTGCCTTGCTGGCCAGTGTATGCCTTTGCCAATACTATAGGGTGCTGGGTAAAGGGACTGTCTTGGTCTTTGTAGCTGCCACCCATGCCATCATAGATAGTGTTTGTAGAGTTATACGTGGTTGTAGTGTTTATGTTGGCCTCTGTACCACTCACTACGTTTGGAAGGTCTTGGAATGACCATAGGTCTTCCTTGTAGTTATAAACTGCGGCGCGGTTGCAGTGATCAACTCCTGTGCCTGATATGCCATAGCCAACCAAGTCATCTTGACTGTTATAACAAAAGTATAACTCTTCTGTTTTACTGTTGTGCATTACAAAGCACACATCTGATTTACTGTTGTCTAGGCCACTAAAAATGTAGTCCCTGACGCGTCCATCACAAATAGATTGGCGGCTGTTGCCATCAGTTACATAGATGTCATCTCTATCGAAAACATAGTGCTGGTTCTCTACCTCTATAATGCAATCCTGAGACATTACTCCGGCGTCATCGAATATCTTACGGAAGTTAAAGATAAACGTACCCCCAACAAATTCAGCCATCCATACCTGATCCTTAGAGTAGATCATAAAGTTAGTGCCGAGAGTTGCCCCATCTACGATTGGTGTCTGCATCTGCACTAGGTCATTAAAGCCTGCACTATTAGTTAGGTCTGTCTCGTCCCATGTTGCTGGTACGGTATTAGCAAGCACAGGGTCGCTAAAGCGTACTCTGTTAGGAAAGCTGTTGCTGCCCTCAGTCATGTTAAGTGCTAATAGAAAGTCCCCGTAGCTGCGGAGTACACCAGCCTTATGGTTAGACGGCCAGTTTGCTAGGGTAGTAAAATTGGTAGCGCTGGGCGTCCTTGCCACAGGCACAGTGTCGCTGCGGTTTACATACACAACATCCGCTAGGGTGGTTGCAGAAACTACTGCCTCATTGTCAGCCGACAGTGAAGAGTTAAACCTCTGAGTGCCAGAGCCATTAGCAAACTCATAGAGATCAAACGTATTGTCCACGACTAGGATGGTGTCATAAGTGCTAGAGGAAGCCAGCGCATAGCAGAACTTAGGTGTATAGGATATGTTGTCTGAGACTGAGCGAAACACTGGTCCAGCCATCACATTGCCGTCAGAGAACCTCACGTTCTTGGCTCTAGTAAAAGCTGTCATTGGCAGATTAAAGCTGCCTACATCAGTTATAACACCAGAAGAGCCAAGTCCCCGAATTGGTACGTTGGTCATGCGCTATTCCTCTACGTGTATGCGTTCACAATAAGTCTGAAATTTGGTGCTGAACCAGCTGGTCCCGAAGAAACAGATGTCCATGTTGCCCCAGCTAAAGGGCTTATCGACCCAGAAGTATTACTAAGGAAAAACAGCCCTGCCGGTGGGATAGAGATATAGACATTGGTGGCATTAAAACTAATGGAGCAGCCTCTGGCATTAGCCCCAGAGCCATCAAGGTGTGAACTAATCTGAAACCTTTCACCAGCTGTCCAACCAAAGGAAGAACTAGCATTTACGTTTTCGCAGAACACCTTAACAAAAGAAGGGAAGGCACCTAGGCCGTGAGCCAGAGTAGCTGTCGTACCACTAGCAGGCCAGAGCGCTGTAGTGCTTGTGTAGCCACGGGCTGTGTTGTTTGCGTTAATCGCCTGTTTGGCTGCTAACTGTGTCTGAATGTTGCTAGTGACACCATCAAGGTAATCGTATTCTGTACTGGTGACGCCAGTGGCTCTTAGGTCTTTGGCGTAGTTTAGATCGTCAGCTGTCCCAGTAAATCCATCGAGCTTGTCAAGTTCAGCGGCTGTCACGCCAGTGGCTCTGAGGTCTTTGGCATAGTTTAGATCCGCTACCACACCAGTAAATCCATCGAGTGCGTTTAGCTCTGTATGGGTACTAGTGACCGCCCCTGTCACACCTGGAAAGGATGCTTTTACTGTGCTCTTGATTAATCTCATGTGGTCATCAGCTTGGGCGATGCCGTCAGTGGCTGCTGGGTTACTCGCGTTGAGACTATCGATGTAAGTGCCGGATTCTAAGGCCATCTGGGGTAATCCTTTTAGGTTTCTAAATGGGGCCTCTGCTTCCAAAGGCCGAATAATAATAATAACAACAACCGCTTTACGCCGAGTTTTTGAATTGCGTTGTTTTTAAGGGTGTCTGGGGGGTCTAAAATTGCTAGGGAACCTAAAGAATATTGATTCACACCTGGACGGAATGACGTAAGCTACTGTAATCAATAGATAATAACTGCGGGGGATGTATCATCCCACTGTAAACACCAGTAAACTAGGACTCAACGTGGGTCGCCCTTATTAGACATTAGCGAAACTTGTCTGCGGCCTAGTATTTATGTTTTCTTCAGGGATTGGGAGCTAACCCATAGCCCACCAAAGTCCTACCAACGTGACATAAAGATAGACACAAACAAACAGGAGCAGCGTTAGCAACCTTTGATCCACACTTGCCACACATGATGATGACACCACGCACACTTAGCATGGGCAGCTTTGTGTATACTCTCTCTATCGCCAAGCCCGATGTCTTTTAGCTGCTGGGAAGAGTGCAAGCGCAACTGTTGGACACAACGGTTGGCTAAGATGTGGTGTTCATAAGCAGCGAGAGACAACACCAATCTCTTCAGCTTTCTAATAGTGGCTCTCAACATCTACTAACCCTCACTCTTCTCTTTGTTCTTAGCTGTGGTTGTTAAAGCTCTGGGATCTCTCAAGTCTAAACTTGGGACCACCAGAGCAACCTAGAGCATCGTTCTGCCTGTTGGTGCCTTACCGCTATTAACGGTGACACTTGGCTAACCCGCACTAGCGAGGACGTTCTGCCTAGGTATTATGTGTGGGATGTAGTTACACCGCAGGGGCCAGACCACATGTTCCTCTAATAGTGTGTATTAAGTCGAAATAAGGTGAAATACATGCTTGACCACTGTTTATCCCACTGATACTGATTAATCACTGGAAGGCCGAAGGCATCCACCTATTTGTGGGCGACAGGCCGCAAGGTGTGGCAGGGGACTGTAACTCCCTCTTAGCACCAAGCGACTTAAAGCACACACACAGACAGGGGATGTCACACGTTCTTCCTTAACTTAAAGGAGAACTAAGATGACACTTACAGCAACACAGAACATCGCCAGAGACCTATCAGGCGACCTCACAGACCCCGACCACACATCGCGCCGCTTCTTCAGTCTTTGGATCGAAGGTAGCTACTTGGGCGAAGATCACCGCGCAGCCAACCTCCGCTCTATAGATGTCACCCGTGACGGTGCTGGCGAATATCACACAGCATCACCAAAGGCTCTGCGGTCCTTCATTATATCTGAGTTCACCAAGTTCATGGCCGCAGACGCCCATTGTTCTTATGGCCACGCTCAGAAGTCTATTGTCGCAGCATTGCCAGCCGCAGACCTCACACAGTTGACCGAAGCCCTGACAGCAGACGCTGTAGAGTGGGCCATTGACCAGACACCGAATGAGGTGACAGCATGAGTTATAACCTTATCAAGCAAGCTGCCCGTCTTCATCGTTTAGCTGATACATCAACTTATGGTGAGGACTGCACCCGCTACCTTTCACAGATGGACAGGGTAACGGCTGAGTATGCCTTGGCTGTTGGTGTTAGCCTTTCAAAAGCTCACGACACACTAAAGAGCTATATTGCAGAGGTGGCAGCATGATGAACGCAATAGATCGCAAAGAAGCATATGCAGGCGCTCACCAGACTGAGCGTGTTATGATTGATACAGCATATAGAACTTTACCGCACTCATCTGATGCACTTGCTACAGCACTGGCAGAGGCTAACACATGGGCTATGGCTCGGATGGATCACATCGACAGCCTATTTGACGAGGTGGCAGCATGAGACACCTTTTGAAGCGCTTGGAAAACAGCGCCACGCTGGAAGCTTGCGCGATTGTCAGCTTCTTCCTACTCTGCCTCTTGATTGCTTGTCTCTGAAGTCCAGCACTTGCCAGCGTTGAGGCGCTGTCAGGCTGGTGGGCTTCCCACTGCAACAACTGAACACGAAGGGATAACACATGAGCTACTACGAAGTTACACACCTCGGAACTAAGGTATCGGGTGTCTTTTACGCCACCAGCCAAAGAGGCGCTGTCTTTGAAGCTGCACGCCAATGGGGCAACGAAGTGCGCGGCAAAGGTGCCGAGTGGACATCTAACAAAGTAAAAGCACCCAAGAAGGTGCCAGAGCCTCACATAATGAAGAAATATTACATCTGTGGAACTCGCACAGAAAACGCCAATACCGCAGAATTTGGATACGGAGACTACCCTAGACATACGGAATATGTTGTCTTGGCTGTAGAGGCAGAAACGCGGCGCTTGGCGCAGAACAAAGCTAAAAAGCTTGCTCCTAGCCGTAGGCTATCTTTTAGCGGTCAGTTTGGAGACAAGATTTACACTGATGCAGACTTGCCAGCTTCGGTGCGTAAAGAATGGGAGCAAACACAATGACTAATTTATACACGCTAGAATTTACCATGGCTGATTTTGAGACACTAACAAGCGGCAGTATGCGTAGCTTTTTCAACCACCCAGATCAGTCGGGCCGATTTGAGACAATTTCCGATGGGCCAACGCCAACGGTTGATGTTGGGTATGTAATGTACTGGACGGGCAAGGATGCCCTCACTGCGTTGGTAGCCGAAAAGCTGCTAAAGTCGGCAGGGTACGAAGTACACCGCCTGTGGGACATGGCAGAGAACCCAGATCCACAGTGGTGCTTACTGACCACCTACATGGGTCCGCATATCTCAGAAGGGGAGGCGGTTCAATGACTGATCTTACAGCCGATGATGTACCAAGCTGGATTAATTGTATCTGGGACGCTCTCCAGAACTACCGTGAAAAGAACATTCCAGACACGGACGAGTTCAATGAAGAGTGGAACGATATAACCACCGCAATGTCTTGGGTGACTGAGACACTTGGTTATGAGTACGATGCTAACGGTGATTTGGTTTTAGCGCCGGACACTGAGGGCATGACTGATATGGAATATGAGCACAGGCAGAACGAGCGCGATGCTGCCGGTTACAACTGGCGTGAGGGAGAAAAGTAATGAAACTAAGTTGGGGGAATAGGAACAAGCATCATTTGGCATGTCAGCCGACCTTTACGGATTATGTGATGTCGGAAAAGCTACTGCTATGGCGCGGTGATCACTTGAAGAGAAGCATGCAGAAAGCCAATATGTTTGGTGCGTATGACAACTACGGAAGCAGGCGCATGAATTCATTTGGTGTAGATTGCATTCACAGCTTCTTTAAGCACTTGGAAGACAACGGGCGCAATAACAACACCATCAACCATTATGCTGCAATGCTCACTAAGGTTTTCAGGCAGGCTGCAAAGGGTAAGCTAATCAAGGAAGCGCCACAGTTTACATGGCGCATCGTGGATGAAAACAAGCGGCCTCTTTATTACACACCCGCACAGCTTGCCGCCATGGAAGCCTATTTTACAGCGGACCATCCGGCTTGGTGGATGCGTCAATTGATTATCATTGGCGCTGAAACTGGAATGCGCTTGGGTGAGATCTTGACTATTAAGCCATCCACGATAAGCTTTGATTCTACCGATGCGTCTTATTGGGCGCATTTACTACACACCAAGAATGGGGATGAACGCTTTGTACCTCTTAATGAGAGAGTATTACAGGCGCTATCGGATTTGGATAATGAGCCGATGCGCCACCATCGTGGCAACGAGCACCTCTTCTATAGGTGCTGGGCTGACATGAGGGTGCACATCCTCCAAGGCGATCCCCGCTATGTGTTCCACACTCTGCGACACACAGCGGCCACAGTAATGGCGAACGACTTTGGAGCAAACACAGCAATCATCGGCGTGCTTCTTGGCCACAAGAGTGAAAAGACCACTGCTAAGTATATCAAGACCAAGCCGCAAGCGCTGACAGCGCTGGTGAGGCAGTTTAGCAAGCGGCCATTACTACACACTATCGAAGACAAGAGAAGCGTGGGACAGTAATGACAATCAAGAAAAACCCACGTGACTGCCGAGAGCGAGAGCATACCTCGCAGATTCCAGAGTATGAGAAATTCCGGCGCCAGCGAAAGTGTACCTCGCAGATTTCAGATTATGAGAACTTTCGGACGCAGGGAAACTGGAGCACGAACTGCCAAGTCTTTAAGGTCCGCACTGAA
>Ga0209602_1001235_pt1 | contig 22729 bp, 20 predicted proteins | sample COGITO_mtgs_1205_3_FD_184810 | JGI IMG/M metagenome (GOLD analysis project Ga0209602, IMG submission 184810) | Pelagic marine microbial communities from North Sea - COGITO_mtgs_120524 (SPAdes) (version 2) | ecosystem: Environmental > Aquatic > Marine > Epipelagic ...
TTAAACTCAAATGGCTTATATTTTTTTTTATTCATCTGTGTATAATTCAATTAAACCATCTGGGACTTGAATTTTAACTAGCTTTTTGGAATGGTCAAGTAAAATTATATTTTGTTTATTAAAAGGTAATAGTACTTCAATATCATTAATATAAATTTGTATCAGATTATTATTTTTTATATCTATTACTGAATTTACATCACCTAAAATATCGTTGTTTTGGTTCGTTACTGAGTATCCAGAAATATTGTTTTTATCAAATTTTTCATCTGGTAAATTAATATCTATAGGATTTATGTAAATAGATTTGTTTTTTAACTCTTCTGCTTTTATTTTATTTACGTTAAGTAGAGAAACGACTAATTTATTTTTATTAAGTTCTTTAATTTCTTGTATTCTGAATGGAGAAATTATTCCAGAAACTTCTACCCATATTGTAGTTTCTTTATTTAAAATCGACGATTTTTCTTTAATAAATGAAATTACCAATTTACCACTGTAACCATGAAGTCTTGAAAAATGACCTATTTCTTTTAAATTTTCTAGCATAAAAAAAGCCATGTGTTATACATGGCTCAAATTTAGAAATTCTTTTAAGAAGTATTTTTATTAACCTTATTTCTTTTCTTCTTCCTTTTTAGGAGCTTCTTCTACTTTTGGAGTTTCTTCTGCTTTTGGAGTTTCTTCTGCTTTTGGAGTTTCTTCTACTTTTGGAGTTTCTTCCTTAGCTGGTTCTTCTTCTACTGGAGCTTCTTCTACTTTTAGAGTTTCTTCTACTTTTGGAGTTTCTTCTGCTTTTGGAGCTTCTTCCATAGCTGGAGCTTCTTCTGTAGCTGGAGTTTCTTCTGTAGATGGAGTTTTCTCTGTAGCTGGAGTTTCTTTCGTAGATGGAGTTTTCTCTGTAGCTGGAGTTTCTTCTGCTTTTGGAGTTTCTTCTACTTTAGGAGTTACTTCCGTAGCTGGAATTTCTTCTGTAGCTGAAACTTCTTCTGCTTTTGGATCTTCTTCTTTAGCTGAAGCTTCTTCTGCTTCAGCTTTTGCCAGCTGAACCGCTTGTGCTTCTGAAATAGCTTTTGCTCTAGCAGCACTTTTTTCTTTCTCTGCATTTAATGCATCTGCAATAGCTTTTTGCTCTGCATTTTCTAATGAAGATATTTTGGACTCAATCTTACTTTCTTTTTCTTCTAGCCATTTATTAAATTTATCTTCTGCTTGCGCTTCAGTTAATGCACCTTTAACAATTCCTTTAAGTAAATGGTTTTTATATAAAACTCCTCTATATGATAACATTCCTCTAACGGTATCGGTCGGTTGAGCGCCAACACCAACCCAATACAAGGCTCTTGCAAAATTAATGTCAATAATAGCTGGATTTTTATTTGGATCGTAGGATCCAATTCTTTCGATATATCTTCCGTCTCTTTTAGCTCTAGAATCGGCGATTACTATATGGTAAAAAGGTTTACCTTTTTTCCCGTGTCTTGCAAGTCTTATTTTAGTTGCCATATTAATTGTTTTTAAAAGGGTCCGAAACCCGGTTTTAGTTAATTCGGACGCAAAGATGAATTATTTTATTGAATATTAAAAATCTTATTGTTTTTATATTCTAATAATTTATATCTTGTAGAAAAGGATTATTTCTGACCCTTTTTTTATTTACACTACTAGACTTAAAAAGTAGCCAATTATTGAGCCTCCTAGTACTATCCAAAAACTACTAATTTTTTTGTAAAAATATGACACTACAATACTTAAAACCATTATAGTAAAATATCTCCAGTCAAAGAGAAAGTTATAAGATAATTTAAGGGTTACAGCAATCATAATCCCAACTGCTCCAGAATTTATATAACTCAATATAAATGACAATACTTTTGATTTTTTGATAAACGGAATAATTCTAACTAAAATAGCTACAAATAAAAAAGAGGGTAAAAACATTCCTAGACTTGCCATAGCAGCTCCACTAAGTCCATGTAATTGGTAACCAATAAAAGTAGCAGTTGTTAAGACTGGCCCTGGTGTAAATTGACCTACTGCAATAGCATCTAATAATTCTTCTTTGGTTAACCATGCCAATCTTTCAACTAGTTCAGAATCTACATAGGCAATTAATACATAACCACTTCCATAAAGAATAACAGCAATTTTAACAAATACCCAAAATATTGAAGTGCTTGTAATTCCTAGAGTCACAGGTTTAGTAAATAAGAGAAAACTTGGGAAAATTGAAACTAATTTCTTGTCATTGTTTTTGAAAAGATGAATTGAAAGCCCCAGAAAAGCAGTTCCTATTATTAAAATAAATTCATTGATTCCGCATATAGATAAAAAAGCAACAACAAATCCAGAAATAATTAAAGTTCTATTTTTAAATGCTTTTTTAGATAATTTAATGGTAGCCATTAAAATAATACCAATTACTGCAGGTTTAATTCCTAAAAAAAAAGGCTCTACACTAGGCAAACTTCCATATTTAACGAAAAAAACTGCAAATAACAATGTGATTAATACAGCAGGCAGAATAAAAGACAAACCCGCTAATATTAAACCAATATTTCCTCCTCTCACGTATCCACACTGCATAGTCATTTGTGTAGAGTTAGGTCCAGGTATAATATTTGTAATTCCAATAAGGTCTAGAAATTCTTCATGAGACATCCAATTTCTTTTCTCAATGATTTCCTTTTCCATCATGGCAATATGCGCAGCAGGTCCACCAAAGGCAAAACATCCGAGTTTGAAAAAGACAGTAATAATTTCTAACACAATAAGTAATATTTACTTGTTTGGAATATTATCAACAACAGCCACTCCCAGGTGAGCAATTTTCATCTTGTAATTTGGATAATGAAACTTTTGGTTTAGTATTTTGAATACCGCAGTTGTCCTCAGCCAAACAATTTGTAGTTTTAGAATTAAGAATAAAATTTTCACCATTAAATGAGAGATCATATTTTCCAATGGTTGAGTTTTGGTACTCTACTTCAATTTCTAGGTCTTCAGAAATTATTGCATTTTCAGCTATTGATATAATTTCTAAAATATTTTTGGCTTTTAGTCTATGGTTGAAATCATTGGCATGCCACAATTGAAAACTAATTAATTTTTCATTTCTAATGACTCCACCACAATCAATAAATTTTTTGTTGCTAAATCCAAATTCGGTGATGTGAAAGTGAGCAGGAATAATAGACCCGTTCTCAAGTTGGAAATTAACTTTTTCAACTTTAGAAATATGAACTTTAAAATCTGATAATTTCATTTGATTTAAATTTCACCAGCCACAGCTTCGCTTACGTTTATAATATGATCTCCAACCTTTTCGCATGATGAAAACAAGTCATTATACATAATCCCCGGTTGAAATTTATATTCGCCTTTTTCGGCTTGTTCCAAATAAGATTTTCTTAAATCATTTCTTATTTGATTAATTTCTCTTTCATATTTCTTAGCATTTTCTAAAGAAATATGACCATATTCAGAACTTAGATTTGTATTCATTTCACCAAAAGCTTTGTCTAATACGTCTAGCATATTATTTAAATTTTCTCGTTGTTCTGGAAGAAAATAAATTTTATTTTCATCTTTTCTCTCAATAGTCTTGGACATTTGATAGTAGATATCTCCAATTCTTTCTAAGTCGTTTGTAATACTCAACATACTCCTAATCTGAGAGGATGCTTCTTGGCTAATTTCTTGAATTGATAGTTTATCTAAATAATTTGCTACCTCAATTTCAACCCTATCTGTTATTTCTTCATATTTCTTTAGCTTACTAAACATTTTATTTCTTTTCTTTTTGTCTTGGTCATTTAGAAGTGTTCTTATAAACTCATTCATTCTTGTTGTTACATGACCAAATTTTGCAACTTCTTTTTTTGCTTCTAGAATAGCTACTTCTGGTAATGCAATTCCAGCAGCACTAATATAATCCAGCTTAAATTCTTCATCAGCTTCCCCTTTAGAACTAACAGTTTTTTCAGCAAATCTTACTAGAAAAGGAACAAACCCTATCAATAATAAAACGTTTGCAGAATTAAATAACGTATGAAAAAGTGCAATTCCTTCGTTTGCCATTCCAGTATTTTCAGGATCAAATGCTAAACCATGTGACTGACCAATAAAAAAACCAATTAAGTCAAGGAATAAAGGAATTACTATTAACATCCACGTAACACCAACAATATTAAATAAGGAATGAATTCTTGCGGATCTTTTTGCATGAACATTTCCGATAGAGGAAGCAATTTCTGCTGTAATAGTAGTTCCAATATTTTCACCTAAAACCATAGCACATGCAACTTCAAAAGGAATAATCCCCTTAGAAACCATTGTTAAGGTCAAGGCCATAGCCGCGCTTGAAGACTGAATTACAATAGTAACTAATGCACCTAAGCCTACAAACATAAGGTTACTAATAAAGGGTATGTCTTTATAGTTTACAAAAAACTGAACTAATGCCGAATCTTTATCTAAATTGGGAACAGCGTCTTTTAAAAATTGCAACCCTATAAATAAAATTGCAAAACCAATAATTGCATTGGCGAGATCTTTGGATTTTCTAAATGTCATAAAAAGTAATGGTGCTCCCAAAGCAATCAATACCAATGCATAACTAGAAATACTTACCTTGAATCCTAAAAGCAAAACCAACCAAGCAGTTATAGTAGTTCCTATATTAGCCCCCATCATAACACCTGCTGACTGCCTTAAATTTATTAATCCAGCATTTACCAAACTTACCGTCATCACGGTTGTGACAGACGAAGATTGAACTATAGAAGTAGACATAAAACCTGTAAATACCCCTTTGAATCTGTTAGAAGTAATTGAACCTAACATTTTCCTTAGTTTTTCTCCTGCAGTTCTTTGTAAACCGTCACTCATTATTTTCATTCCGAAAATAAATAGACCTAATGATCCTACAAGAACTAAAAACTTCAAAATTCCCCAACCTCTTAAAGTTTTTACTTTGACTTTTTTAGACCATATGACATCATAGTCTTTAGGGTCTAATTTGCTGCTATTAGAATTTGTGATTATTCCTAAATAAGCTTCGTATTTTTCACCACCTTGTAAATCTTTAATTTCAAAGTTTGTTTTGGAAATACTAAAAGGTTCCGAGTATTTCCATTCATTTCCTTCAAATCCCTTTTTGTTTCTTTTAGAACCTATTTTTGTATTGTATTTTATTATTAGATTTTTATTTAATAATGCATCGTAAACTTCATAATTAATCCCCCAACTTAAATTAAATCCTTCTTCTTTTGCTTTGGCAATAATGTTATTGAAAGAGGTTTCATCAATACTTACAGATTCCTGAGAAGTTAAACTATTATTGGTATTGATTAAAGAATCTTGGGTCCAAAAATTCGTGGTAAATAGAATGAATGAGATGAAGAAAGTTAATTTATTCATGGGTTTAATTTATCTAATTTTTACAAATTTAATTATCTATTCAAATACTCATCAAGGTGAAGATAAATGTTAATATTGACATAACATTGACTTTTTTATAAGATGCTGTTTTACAGTTATTTATGCCTAAAATTTATTTATTAACATAGTCAATTATTCTTAAATTAATGTAGTATTAAATTATTGTTAAGATTGCTCAATATTAATGTTATTACAATTTTTTTTTATTCAATTTGTTTAAAATAATTACTTAAAAAATGAAAAAATTTATCGTTCTACTTTTTATTTCCTCCGTTTATTCTGCTAGTTCTCAAGACATAACTAATAATAGGTTTGGTAAGGGTCTTATCAATATATTTGCAAAAGATTCATCTTGGTCTTCTAAAGTTGCTTTTAGATACCAAACAAGGTATGAAGGAAATTTTGACTTAGAAGAAAGTGATTACAATGGAAGAGCATTTGTTAGAAGAGCGAGAATTAAAGGGAATGGATTTGCTTTTAGCCCTAAAGTCACCTATAAATTTGAATACGATGTTGCTAATGGCTATGTTCTAGATGCTGTTGTGAAATGGAATTTTACTGGAAACTGGACGCTTTGGTTTGGACAAACTAAACTTCCTGGAAACATAGAAAGAGTATTTTCATCTCAAAAACTACAGTTAGTTGATAGATCTCTTTTAAATTCTAAATTCACCCTTGATCGAGATGCAGGTGCCCAATTAAGACATCACTTTAAATTAGGAAATACATTTTTAGTTAGAGAAATATTTTCATTTTCTCAAGGGGAAGGACTTAACCAAACTGTTAATTCTACAGGAAATGATTATACGGGGAGAATTGAACTATTGCCATTTGGAAATTTCACTAAAAAGGGAGATTATTTTGCAGCAGATTTAAAACGCGAAAAAATGCCAAAGCTAATGCTTAGTGCTACCTACGATTTTAACCAAGATGCAATGCGTTCAAGGGGACAAAAAGGAGACTATCTTTTAGGAGATTTAAAATCTCTTCAAACCCTTTTTATAGATGCCCATTTTAAATACCAAGGCTTTTCCTTCTTTGGAGAATTTGTTGACAGGAAAACTTCTGATGGATCAGCTCTTTTAGAAGGAAGTTTTTCTGATGATGGATTACCTTTAAATGAATCTTACTACACAGGAAAAGCAATTAATCTTCAACTGGGATATTTAATGAATAACAACTTGGAAATTACAGGAAGATATACTTCCGTCGATGCTAATGAATATAGTAATGATTTAAATCAATATACCATTGGATTTTCAAGATATGTAGTAGGTCATAATTTAAAAGTTCAAACAGATTTTAGCTATACTACAGAACAAGGGCAAAATGATAAATTATTATTTAGATTACAAACAGAATTTAATTTTTAGATAATTTAAAATTTATAGTTATATCCAAAACTAAATAATCTTCCAGGATTCCTTAGACTGAAATTAAGACTTTCAGTACTAAATGATTCAAACTTACTCTCTAAAGAGTCATTTAAAATATTATTAATTTTGAAGTTTAAAGAAGATCTTCTGTTTTTCCCTATTTCCTTATTAAAATTAAAATTAAGACTATGAAAAGGCATAGTGTATACATCAGGTAAAAATCCTGTACCTACTATTTCTAAAGTTTTTCCTTGAATATTATAAAAAAGTCCAGTTTGTAATCCTTTATCAGAATTGGAATAATTCAATCCAGTATTAACAAGAAATGGAGCTTGTCCCTGAAGAGTTCTGTAATTATCTAATGTTTCTCCAGCTCGCAGCATATTTTGTCTTAAATTATATTCACTTTCTGAAAAAGACAACTTTGAATTGATAAAAGAGGCATTTATATTTATACTAATATTTTTAAAAATTTTATTTAAAAATGATAAATTTTTTCTTATTTCAAATTCAACACCTAAAAGAGATGCAGAACCTAAATTTTTAGGTGTAAAATTTGTTGGTGCAGACTCAAAATAGGTCATTTCTATAGGGTCTTGGAAGTTCTTATAAAACAGACTAACTGCAAACATTTGTGAAAAATCTCCAAAGTGCTCATATCTTAAATCATAATTTTGTATATAAGATGGCTTAAGGTCAATATTTCCTATAAAAGTCATATTAGATAATGGATCGTAAATTTCTGCAATTGAAGCTTCTTTAAAAGATGGTCTTGCAGTAGTTCTAGTTGCACAACCTCTTATATTACTTTTTTCATTCACTTGTAAAATCAGATTCGCAGTAGGGAATATATCTAATTTATTAATAACATTTTCTCTTATAAAATTAATTCCTTGTTGTGAGTTTTTACCTGAATAATACAAATCAAATTTTTCTGCTCTTATTCCTAATATAGTCCTAATGGAACCAAAAATTTTCACTTCGTTAGAGAGATATCCAGAGAAATTAGTTTTTTCGGCATTAAATCTTCGAGCGTCTTCAAATATTGTAGTATTTGGATTGATGTAAGTTCCTTGATTGTTATTTTCGTTCCATATATTGTTTACTGTTAGTAAAGAATCTGAAACACCATTATAATTATTCCATTCTTCTAGTGAGGTATATGTAGAACTTATTGAATATTGTCCTATTTCAAAATCTCGTACTTGATAGCTTGTTAAAACTCCAAATTTAAATTTCGATTTTTTTCCATCTTGGCCATAATTTTTTGTGAAATCTAGTTTTCCATTTAAATGGTTTTCGTTTAAAAATCGCCATATTCTTTTGGGTTCAGTATTTTCTTGAAAACTAAATACACCGTCTTCATCCTGAAAAGTAGTTGTTCTAATATCTTTATCGTGAATTTTTGAAATTGTGGGAGATAATTTCCACTCGGTTTTCAACGAAGCATTTTGTGAAGTATGTGTTCCTTGAATCATAAAATTAGTAATACTCCTTTGGGTATACTCAAGATTATCTTTATTAAAGTCTATAAAATCTGAAAATCTAGTTTGTTGTCTGAATTTACCAGATTTTGACTCTCCATTTTGAATGTGAAGAAGTGTTAATTTATATTTTGAATGATTAGTTCTGTAAGAAACACCACCAAGAGAACTTAAAATTACATTGTTTATTCCAATATTTCCTTTTTGAGTTCTATTAGTGTCTAGTGAGAAAATATTTATGTTTGAGTTCTTATTAAAAAAGTTGTTTTCTGCGTTTTCATAAAATTCAGTTTGATTGCTGTATGATAAACTGCCTATAATTCCTAGAGTATGCTCATTTTTGCCAACTTCAAATTGATTTCCTAAAGAATATCCAAATGAATAATTCATTAAACTTTTAATTTTCACGGCAGACATTTGAGGATTAAATTCTTTTGTAAAATTGGATACTCTAACAGCATCAACTGAAGATAAATTAAATCTTGGATCTATAATTTGACTAGAATTTATTAAACTGGGTAACGCTCTTTTTCCATTGTCAAAACCTAAAAAATCTGTTGAGCTTCCGCTGCTAGTTAAATAATTGGAATTTAAGTGCATTTGAGGGTTAAATCCAATTTTTATTTTTAATAATGAGGATTTTTTTGAATAAAAATCCTTTGTGATAATATTTACTAAACCACCTGTGAAATCTGCTGGTAAATTAGCACTAAATGATTTAGTTATTTGAACATTTTCTAAAATATTTGTTGGAAATAAATCCATTTGAATAGTATTTCTATCAGGATCTAAACCAGGAATATTAATGCCATTTAAAATTGACTTTGAATATCTATCTCCTAAACCCCTGACATATATATATTTTCCACCCATGATGGAAATTCCAGGAACTCTTTTTATAGCATTTGCTAAATTACTTGCCCCTATTTTTTTAAATGATTCTAATGAAATCCCATCCATTAAATTTGCAGATTTTTTTTGCATCCTTAAAAGTGCTTCTTCTGAATTTTTTTTGTTTGAAACAGAAACGACTAATTCTTTTAATCCAACTGAGGAAGATTCAAGAGATACATTTATATCTTTAATTTCATTTTCTAAAACTTCAACATTTATTATTTCCTTTGTTTTGTAACCTACAAATGAATAAATTAAAGTGTATGTACCTGGCGAGATAATAATTGAATAATTTCCATCAAAATCAGTTGTAACCCCTTTACTAGATCCTTTTACTAAAACATTTGCAAAAGGCATTGTTTCATTGAATTCTTCATCTAAAACTTTACCCACTATTTTAGTCTGTGAATATCCAATTATACTTGTTAAAAGTATTAATAACGTACCTATTGATTTAATCATTTTATTTTATAATAAATAACTGCCTTATGAAAATTCACAAGGCAGTTATTAAAATACTATTTAAGTTGTTAATTTATAATGCTCCTTTTTCATTTGCATATGTCCATGAAAATTCAGATTCATCCGCACCTACGCTATTAGAATTATTACTTACTATGTTACATATTGTAATACCATCGGATTCAAAAGTTGATCCAACATAGGATTTATCGTTGAAAATAGAGCCGTTTGTTAGGTTTGTTGTATAACAATCATTGCCATCGGAGTTTGATGGAGAAAACTCAAACCCTGAAAACTTCAAGTTTCCAGATTTGTAGCTTAATGCATCTGCATCTGCATCTAGCTCGATATCTTTTCCGCTAGTAAAATTTTTTATAAAAATATTTAAATTGTTTCCAGTTGCTCCTTTTCTATAATCTGCAATTTCCCCATCAACGCCAGTTGCAATGCACTCGTTATTTGTTCCAACTAATGTTAAATTATTTAAGGTAAAACTTCCATTAGCAGAGCCCTCTGGACCATCAATTTCTAAAGCATGATCAGATGCATCGTTTAAAATAACCATAGAGTTAGATATTGTCCCTGAATAAGCTTGGTCAATATCCAATCCATCGTCTCCTTGTCCCCAAACTAATAATTCAGAAGCATTAACTGTACCGCCAAAAAATTCTATTCCATCATCTACATTTCCTACTATTTCTATATGGTCAATAGTTGTTGCTGAACCAACACAACCAAGAGTTAGTCCATTGATTTCATTGCCTTCTCCAATTTCAGCACCACCATGTCTTATAGATAAATATTGAATAATTCCTGAATTATCTAAAGGGTTATTCCCGCCATAAAGTCCGTTTGTTTCAGATGCAGGAATACCTTCAATTTGAAACTCTATAACATCTCCAGAAAAAGATCCAGGGGCATATCCTAGTATTAATAAACCTCCCCAGAGTCCTCTTACATTTTCTGATAAAGAAGATCCAGAATTAGAGCCAATTGAAATATCATCTGATTCTGAAGTCATTATAATAGGTGAACTCTCAGTTCCTTGAGCAAATAATTTCCCACCTCTTGCAATAACTAAAGAAGTTGCATTAGCACCTGTTCCAGCCTTAGATTTAATAATGGTTCCTGCAGGAATTGTTAATGTAACCCCATTTGGAACAATAACCCTTCCTTGCATAGACCAAATTACATTAGGATCTAATGTTTTATCAGAATTTAAGGTTCCAGTTAGTAAATAATCCTCTTGGATATATTGACAACTACCATCATCTTTACTAGTTTGTGAGTTATAATTTGTTGCGTTTGGATCAGTACATCCTTTTTTTTGACAACTGCAAATTGATATGCAAATTATAATTAGAATAGAAGTTAATTTTGTATTTTTCATTTTTATTAATTCGAAGTTTATTTTTAGTTTTTAATTTCTCCAACAAAGGAATATAATGTTGATCACATCTTTGTTTTTCAAATAGTTATTAAACTTTTATATATATGTTACTCCCATGTTAATGCGTATTAAGTAAATGTTAACTGATTTAATTTTTTAATGTTAATTTAATGTTCAATTAACTTTACTGATACACTAATAAAATAATTTTGATGCCAAATAAAATTGAAAAGAAACCTATGCCAAAAATCCTACTAGTGGATGATGAGCCAGATATTATTGAATTAATTCAATATCATCTTGAAAAGGAAGGTTATTTAGTTAAAACAGCTAAAAATGGAGTAGAAGGTTTAAAAGTTGCTAAATCTTTTGTACCTGATTTAATACTTTTGGATGTAATGATGCCCGAAATGGATGGTATTGAAGCTTGTATTGAGCTTAGAAAAGACAATACTTTAAATAGTACTTTAATAGCATTTCTGACAGCAAGAGCTGAAGATTATTCTCATGTAGCAGGCTTAGATTCTGGAGCCGATGATTACATAACTAAACCCATAAAACCAAGAGTGTTATTAAGTAAAATTAAAGCATTATTACGAAGGTCAACCGTAAATCAAATTATTAAAAATGATAAAGTATCTTTAGAAATAAACAGAGATAAATATATTGTAATATGTGAAGGTAAAGAGTTTACATTACCTAAAAAAGAATTTGAATTACTGGCTCTTCTTTTTTCAAAACCTGGAAACGTTTTTACTAGAGAAGCAATATTGGCCAAGGTTTGGGGAGATGATATTGTGGTAGGGGATAGAACAATTGATGTTCATATAAGAAAATTAAGAGAAAAAATAGGGAGCCAATACATTAAAACAGTAAAAGGAGTTGGTTATAAATTAAAGTTGTAACATTTTTCTAAATTCATTGAGTATTACACTAGTTGCTCCCCAAACTACTTTGTCTTTTAAATCTAGGTAAGGAACATCATAATCTACATTATTTCCATTCTTTTTAAAAGTCATTTTTTTTCTTTTGACAACTTCTTTTTTGAAAAGATCTTCAATATTTACTTCAATTATTCTTTTAACTTCCCTTTCACTAGCTATGAAGTCTGGTGTAGAATCACAATAGCCTACAAAAGGATGAATTAAAAAATTACTTGGTGGAATATAAACTTGAGTTAATTCACCAATAATATTTATTGATATTGAATCAACGCCAATTTCTTCCTTAGTTTCTCTCAAAGCAGTTTCTTTTATAGATTCACCATTTTCATTTTTACCACCAGGAAATGATATTTGATTGCTATGTGTGCCTTCGTACTCTTGCCGTTCAATTAAACAAAAAAATGTTTCGTAATCTTTTGGATATAGAAGTAATAAAGTACTTGCAATCTTTGGGTTTTTACCACTAAAATTTAATTCTGACTTGTTTCTATAAGGAGCCAATTCTTTATGAGCCTGATAACCTGGTAAAGGTTTATTAAAAGATTCAAAAATTTTAAGAATATTACTTTTAAAGTCCAAAATAGATTAATAAATGATCAACAATTTATAAATAAGAGAATTGAATTGGAACAATGCCAATTTGTTTTCTAATTTTGATAAAAATATGAAAGAACTTTGGTTGTCAGATACATTTTGGAGATTTTTAATAAATTCTATTGGTGCTTTATCAATATTTTTTGGTTCATGGTTATTATACAGGCTAATTAAATTCATTTATAATTCAACTAGAAATAAAACCTTGAATGATGAAAATTACATTAACCTAATGAGTCTTCCTGACACTTTTAAAGATCAAGTTCAGATTGGTCTTGTCTTAAAAAACACTCATAAAATTGATTTTAACATTTTAGATTTAAATGAAAAAATTTTATTAAATATTTATAATGGTGAACTTCCAATTGGAGATAAAATATTTATAATTGATTCTTTTAAATTAAAAAATGGAGAATATTATCTTTCAATAAAAACCATTCATCAAAATATTTTTAGAAAAATTATAGTTAGTAATTAATTGACCAAAGAAAATCACATAACCTTAAATATTTCAAGTGAAACTGATGTTTTAAAGTCTGTAGTTTTAGGCATCTCTGATTCTATTGGGAAAACACCTGAAATTCACCAATGTTATGATCCAGATTCAAAATATCATGTAGAAAACCAATCTTATCCTAATGAGAAAAATATTTCAATAGAGTTAGATGGCTTTTTAAATATCCTAAATAAATATAATGTTGAGGTTTTAAGACCAGAGAATATTCAAAATCTTAATCAAGTTTTTGCAAGAGATCTTGGTTTTGTGATAATGGATAAATTTATTATTTCTAATATTATTACAGAAAGATCTCAAGAAATTCCTGCTCTTAATAATATAATTAACCTTTTTTCAAATGATAAAGTTTTAAAAATCTCAAGAAATTCTAAAATTGAAGGTGGAGATATTTCAATTTTTAAAAATCATATTTTTATTGGAGCTTCTAATGCAGAAGATTTTAAAAAATTCAAAGTCGCAAGAACAAATTTTGAAGCAGTGAAAAATATTCAAGATCTTTTTCCGGAAATGAAAGTTATGGGATTTGAGCTCTTTAAATCTGATGAAAATAAAGACGATAATACTTTACATTTAGACTGTTGTTTTCAGCCTGTTGGAAACAACTTGGCAATTATTGCTCCTAGTTCTTTTAAAAACAAAAGTGATCTCGAATATTTAGAAAATTTATTTGGAAAGTCTAATTTGTTTTATCTTGATGATTTTGAGAAAAATAAAATGTTTTCTAATATTTTCTCCATTTCTAATAAAGTTGTAGTTTCAGATTTAAGATTTACTAGACTAAACAATTGGTTAAAACAAAATAATATCTTTGTAGAAGAAATTAATTATTCTGAAATATCTAAAATGGGAGGATTATTTAGATGTTCTACACTTCCTTTAAAACGAGAAATATGAGCCAGATAACTAATAATATTTTAATGGTACGGCCTACTGGGTTTACATATAACGAGGAGACTGCTGTTAATAACCATTTTCAAAATCCAATCAAGAATATTAATTCAAAAAAAGTTACAGAAAATGCCATCAAAGAATTTGATGAAATGGTTGCTTTATTAGATAATAAAGGAGTGAGTGTACATGTTGTAGATCCAAAAGGGAATAAAAATAACCCAGATGCAGTTTTTCCTAATAACTGGTTTTCAATACATGAAGATGGAACTAGAATTATCTATCCTTTGTTTGCTAAAAGTAGAAGAAAGGAAAGAAACTTAGATATTTTTAAAAGTCTTGAAAAGAACATCTTATTTAATTTTAAAAAGAATATTGATCTCACTTTTTATGAAGATGAAAATTTGTTTCTTGAAGGGACTGGTAGTATGGTTTTAGACCGAGTTAATAAAATTGCTTATGCTACTCTTTCTCAAAGAACTTCTTTGAAGGTACTAAGAGATTTTTCAAAAACAATGAGATATAAATTGGTTTATTTTGATTCTTTTCATGATTCTAAAGACAAAAAAAGTCCAATTTATCATACAAATGTCATGTTAAGTGTTGGCAATCACTTTGCTGTTGTTTGTTCTAACACTATAAGTGATAGAATTGAAAAGTTTAAATTATTGGAATCTTTTGAAATTTCAGGTAAAGAAGTTGTTGAAATTTCTGTTTCCCAAATGAATAATTTTGCTGGAAATATATTACAAGTAATGGGCTCTAACGAAACTCCATTAATCGTGATTTCTAAAACTGCTTTTAACTCAATGGAAAAAGCAGAGCTTAGTAAATTAGAAAAGTATGGAGAGCTAATTGTTCCATCACTTGAAACTATTGAAACCTATGGTGGAGGAAGTGCAAGATGTATGATGGCAGAACTGTTTTTCTAAATTATTCATTTTTATTAACATAATCTTTTTTTAAAGATTTTCGAATATTGTTTTTTAAAAAAACATATGCTAAAGTTAAAGAAAGTATATAAAAAACACATTGCGTAAAGGAAATAACATAAAGTATCTTTATATTATTACCAAACAAATTATGTCCCAGGTACAAAGCGATTAGTATTATTAATAAATGAAATAAATCAAAAAAGAAAATTTCTTTTTGTCTACCAAGTCTAATAAATATGTAGGAAAGTGATGATGTAACAAACATTATTCCCATCCATGGAGATATTATTTTAATAATATAAAGTAATCCAGACCATTTCTCTCCAAGTATATATTCAACTAAGGATGGTGGGATAAAATATAATATGATCCAACCTAATATAGCTACCAATATTAGTCTTTTCACCCAATAATTATACGATGAGATTAATTTTTCAGGATTATCTATTTGAGCGATTTCATTGTAGTAAACTTGTGCAAAAGATGTAGAAAAAATCATGCAAATTAAACCTAGATATTGAATCCCAGCTGCAGTAAGACCGCCAAATTCTTCACCATAAAATCGTGTTAGCATAACTAGAATGACAAGATTAATAGAACTTCCAATAAAAAAACCAGGAGAAGTAAATGAAATAAATTTTTTATGTTTTTTTAGCAACCTTTTTTCTTCTAGATCATGTTTTTTTAGCCATTTAAAAGATTTAAAAAATTGTTTAAAATAAATTAAATTGGCAGAAAATAAGCCAATCATTCTTCCAATTATTAGTCCAGTATAATTAAATCCAATGATTCCATTTAATACTTGAGTTAAACCTCCAGTGAAGCTGTGAGTTATTTTTGATAAGCTAATACTTGAAAACTGCTTTGATCTTGTGAAAAACGATTGAGAAATCTGAATCATACCATTTGCAAGAATTCCTAGAGGCATTAATAGTAGAAGCATCCATTCATGTTTAAAAACCTCAATTTCATTATAATAATAAATAGTAAATAGTAATCCACCAATTATAGATGTATATATACAATATTTAATACATATTCTAAGTAAAGTCAATGCAGGTTTATCTTCCCTTTCTAAAATTAGTCCACTTTCTAGTCTCAGGGAGCTAACGCTGCTAAATACTAAAGAAAATTCAAAAAATAACCTAAAAGGAGCGTATTCTTCTGGGGAATAAAAGTAGCGCTGAAGTATAACTAAAGCTATGAAATTAATTATTTGAGCTAACCAAGCCCCAGAAAATAAATTACCTACATTTTTTAAAAAATTGTATGTTTCAGTTTTAGTCAATTCTAAGAAATGTTTTTATCTACCCATTGGAAGAAAAATAACGTGTTAAATACAGCAAAAAAAACAACACCACTTTGGGTTTCAAGCATTGACTCAGTAAGGAAATTAATTGTAATTAGTATTAGAAATAATGAGTAAAGATAATCTTTGGTTTTTAAACTTTTAAAAAGCATTATAATTGTAAAAAAAATAATTATGCAGCCTCCGATTAGCCCATGATCAAGAAAACATTGTAAAAATTGGTTGTGGCTATTTAAATTTTTATTTTCTAATTGTTTATAGTCTTTATTTTTATATAGTTTATTTAATTCAACACCACTCAATCCTTCTCCATATCCAAATATAATTTTTTGATTAATCAACTCTAAAGAACATTTCCATACAATAATTCTAGTAGCTGATGATGAAAAATAACTTGATCCTTTTTCAGTTTCAAAAATATTATGACTGATATAATTAATTAGTGAATTTGATCTGGATTTTACAGAAGGGACTGTTTTGAAAATTATTAAAAAAGATAAAATAATAGCCAATAAAAAGCCAAAATTAATTTTGTTAAAAGACTTTCTTTTTATTGAATAAATTACAAATAAAGTAGTAATTAAAATATTTGATACCCATCCTGTTCTTGACGAAAGTAGTATTATAAAAAAAGTAAGAAGTAAAATTAAAATATATGTCAAGGGTCTATTAATATTAAAGCTCTTAATCGGGTTTATTGAATGATAATATAATATTCCAACTATGAAGTTTAAATACATTGCAAAATAACTTGGATGATGAAAGTAAGATAGATTTTGATACGTAATAGCCTTTATATTTTCTAAAAAGTAAAAATTATAAATTGATATAATAAGGCAAATTATTACTGCAACAATCCCACCAATAATAAATACTTTTAAAAATGTATAAAATATTTCTTTTTTAAATTCTATTGCAATTAACACAATAATTGGTATAAAAATTAGAGATAATTTTACTTCTAGTTTATACCAATAAGTATTAACAGAATTTAAAAACAGTAAATGAAAGATGGGGATTAACCATAGTAAAACAGTTGTAAGTTTAATCCAAACATTTTTTTTTTTAAAAACAGAATAGTTACCTGCAATTATCCCAGAAATTGTAAATAAAATAATGATAACCCCCATTGATTTAATTATGTAGGTATTGTCAAATAATTGAATCTGGAATGTTTTTAATAAAGGGATAAAAAAAGCTATTCCATAAAAAAGAAATCTATTTAGTTTTTTATTAACCAAATGTTTTCCAGGAAATATATTCTTTATTATATTCAATTAATATTTAATTTTAAAATAGTTCCAATACCATTCTATAGCTGAAGTGAGACCTTCTTTTAAGCTGTGAGAAGGTTTGTAGCCAAGTAATTTGTTTGCCTTCTCTATTGAGGCCAGTGAATGTTTAACATCTCCAATTCTTTCAGGACCATTAATTACAGGAATATTTTTAATTTCTGAGTCAAAATTATAGAGTAATGATTTTAAATTCTCAATTAATTCAATGAGTAAAGACTGACTACCACAAGCAACATTATAAACTTGATTTAAAGCGTCAGTATTGTTTGTTGTTGCTGCAAGTTCATTTGCCTGAATAACATTATCAATATATGTAAAATCTCTACTTTGAGAACCATCTCCATGTAGAATTGGAGATTGATGATTTATAAAAGATTTAATAAATTTTGGAATAGCAGCAGCATATGCTCCATCAGGATCCTGCTTTCTTCCAAATACATTAAAATATCTTAATCCAATTAGTTCCAGATCGTATAAATTTGAAAATACTCCTGCATACAATTCATTGACATATTTAGTTACTGCATATGGAGACAATGGTAAACCTATTTCACTTTCTATCTTAGGAAGCTTTTTAGAATCTCCATATGTTGAAGAACTTGCTGCATATACTACTCTAGATACATTATTATTTTTGGCTGCCCATAAAATATTTAAAAAACCATTAATATTTACTTCGTTAGTTTTTAAAGGGTTCTCAATTGATCTAGGTACTGACCCTAAAGCAGCTTGGTGAAGAATAATATCGATGTTTTCAGTAGCTTTTTGGCAATCTTCAATTTTTGTGATGTCTCCATTAATAAGCTTAAAATTAGGATTATCTAAAAAGATCTCAATATTTTCTTTTTTCCCAGTTGAAAAGTTATCTAAACAGGTAATTTTATTATTTTTTTGAATTAAGTATTCTATAATGTTAGAACCAATAAATCCAGCTCCACCAGTAACAAGTACTTTTTTATTCTCTAATGACATAAATTAAATATAAAGTATTCAGTTTTCTAATTCTTCTTTGAGTTTCATGATTTCCTCACTAAGATGATCAAACTCCACAGAACTGTTTTTTCTTATAGATTCTGTCGCATATTCTAAGGAGGTCATAGCTAATAGATCCTGCATATCAACAACAGCATAATTATCTTTTAAATTTTTAATGTTATTCTCAATTTCGGAAACAGCTTTTCTTATTTTTTCTTCCTCTTCTCTTTTAATAGTCAAAGGATACGTTCTTCCTCCAACAATTACTTTTATAGAAAGTTCACTCATCTTTTATTTATTAATTAAGTCAATACATTTATCAATTTCTCTAACCATTTCATTAATCATTAACTTAACATCAGTTGTTGAACCCACTTCATTTCCATCTAATTGGCTCGCTAATTTCAGCATTTTTAGCTGATCATTTAATACAGTTATATTAGAATTTAGAGCACTTATTTCTTGTTCTTTAGACAAGATATTTTCTTTAATTTTTGAGTTTTCATGATTTTTAAGATTTAATTCATCTTTCAAATCATTGATAAAAACTCTAATGTCATTAATTGCAGAAATTTCTTTATCCATGTATTAAAATATTTTCACAAAGTTAAATCTAAATTGATATTCTCAAATTTAAAATTAATTGTGAATAAAAAATCAAATTTATACTATCTATTTTCTATAATTATCATAAGATTTGTCAAATGCACTTCAATATTAAAGTTCTTACCCTAATTTTAATTTTATTTTTCTCCAAACCAATTTTTTCCCAAGTAAAGATTGATAATAATTTTAGATCACCAATTGGTATTCCAATTACACTTTCTGGAAACTTTGGTGAATTAAGATCAAATCATTTTCATACGGGCATAGACATTAAAACTAATGGGACTATAAATTATAAAGTTTATTCAATAGAAAGTGGATATGTATCAAGAATAAATATTTCTCATTGGGGATATGGAAAAGCTATTTATATAGACCATCCAAATGGTTATACAAGTGTATATGCACACTTAGATCATTTTCCCGAAAAGATTGAAAAAATAATAAGAAAAGAACAATATAATTTAAAAACAGAAACTTTAACTTATTATTTAGATAGTTTGGCAATTAAGGTTGAAGATTGTGAAGTAATTGCATACTCTGGAAATACAGGTGGATCATCTGGACCCCATCTTCATTTTGAAATTAGAGAAACTATTTCTGAACATCCTGTAAATCCTCAATTGTTTAATTTTGATATTTCAGACAATAAAAGTCCAGTCATAGAGAAATTAAAACTTTATTTATTTGACAATAAAGATTTTTCACCAAACTTTAAAGAAAAATACTTCAATTTAATTAGAAAGGAAAATCAGTTTATTTTGAAATATGATAGTGTTATAACTTTAAATAAAGGTTTTTTTGCTTTTGGTCTTAAAGCTTTTGACAATTATGATAATAGTAATAATAAGTGTGGAATATATTCAATAGAAATGCTAGTTGATGGACAATTAAACCATGAATTATTTTTTGATGAAATTGATTTTGAGACTAATAGAGAAATAAACATTCATAAAGACTTTAAAGCTTACCAAAATAAAAGAGAGAAAACGCACAAGTTATTTATTCATCCCAAGAATGATTTGCAAATTTATAATAGGGAATTAGGAAATGGATTGCTTTGTTTTAAAGATACTTTATTACATAAAATTAAAATCCTAGTTAAGGATTTAAATAATAATAGCTCAGAATTAAATTTTTATGTTCAAAACGAATTGCCTAAATCTTGTGATAATTATTTAGAAAATTCAAAGCCATTTATTAATAAATTTTACTCTTTGGACAGTCAAATGGTAATTACTATCGATTCTAACTCTTTATTTGATAACGTAGCATTAGAACCTGTTATTAAAGGAGACGTTTATACTTTTAAAAATAAAATTATCCCAGTTAAGTCTAATTTTATTTTGGCAATTAAATTAAACGATAGCCAGTTAAATAATGCTGATCAATTATTCATTGGTTATTTCAAAAAAAACGGAAACATTAGTAATAAAAATGGTTTTGTTTCTAATGGGTTTATTAGTGCAGAATTAAATAGTTTTAGAGATTATAAAATATTTTTGGACAATTCGCCACCAATAATTAAGCATGCTATAAATAACATGCAAAAAAATAATAATCAAGAATTAATTTTCACAATAACAGATTCTAAAAGTGGTGTTGATGTTTACAATGTATTTATTGATGATAATTGGGTGCTTTCCAAATACAGTCACAAAAATAATAAGCTAAAAGTCCAAATAGATAAATATTCAAACATTTTACCTGGCAAACATCGCTGTAGGATAGAGGCCTTAGACGAACTTAAAAATAAATCATTTTTAGAATTTGAATTCTTACTTAACTAAATATTAAAAATCTAAAAATTGATTATAATTTCCGACTTTATTAATAATAAAATGTTTTTCTTTATTGTATATGCCTAAACCTACTAAGCAAAATAAAATATTTGTTCTGGATACTTCTGTGATTTTACACGATCATAACTCTTTGCATTGTTTTGAAGAGAATGACATTGCTATACCCATTACTGTTTTAGAAGAATTAGATAATTTTAAAAGAGGCAATGACATTAAAAATTTTGAAGCAAGAGAATTTATTAGAATTTTAGACAGGTTAAGTAAAGACTCTACACTCTTGGACTGGATTCCAATAAATGGCCCTGGCAAAGGGAATTTTAAAATTATAATGGAAGATGAAAATCTTACGACAGATGCAGTTAAAATTTTCGGAAATAAAAATGACCATAAAATTTTAAATGCTGCTTTAAGTTTAAAAATTTCTAATAAAAAAGATAAAGTAATATTAGTCTCGAAAGATATTAATTTAAGGTTAAAGGCGAAATCTCTAAATATAATTGCAGAGGATTTTCAGACAGGCAAAATTGACAGAGATAGCACTTTATATAATGGTAAACAATTAATTGAGGAAATTGAATATGACTTTATAAATAAACTTCATAAACAAGGTCAATTACAAGACCTAAGTGTTCTCAAAAATAGAGTTGTTTCCAACGGGTTTTATATTATGAAAAATGGTAAAAGCTCTGCTTTAGCATATTACAATCCTTTTGAACACCAGTTAGAGAAAGTAGATAAACAATATGTTTATGGAATTAAGCCAAAAAACGCGGAACAAACATTTGCATTACATGCTCTATTAAATCCAGACATAAAACTAGTTTCTTTACAGGGCGTAGCTGGAACAGGAAAAACATTGTTGGCTTTAGCTAGTGCTTTAGAACAGCATAATTTATATCAGCAAATTGTTTTAGCTAGACCAATTGTTCCTTTAAGTAATAATGATATTGGGTATTTACCAGGCAATGCTGATGAGAAAATAAACCCATATATGCAGCCATTATTTGACAATTTAAAATTCATTAAAAGTCAATTTGGGGAAAACGAGAAAAAGTTTAAAAAAATTGTTGAGATGGAAGAGAAGGGTAAGCTTAAAATTTCAGCTCTTGCATTTATCCGAGGAAGAAGTCTTTCCAATGTAATTTTTATTGTAGACGAAGCACAGAATTTAACACCTCATGAAGTAAAAACAATTATATCAAGAGCTGGAGAAAACACAAAAATCATATTTACAGGTGATGTTTTTCAAATAGACACACCTTATTTGGATGAACAGAGTAACGGACTTTCTTATTTAATAGATAGGTTAAAAGGAAACGATTTGTTCGCTCATATTACTTTAGAAAAAGGAGAAAGATCAGAGTTAGCTAATTTATCAAATGAATTATTATAAGTGATTGATTATAAAAAAGCTAGAAAGTTTGGAACTCTTGAACTGTTGGCAAAACAAGTGGTGGAGGGTTTTATAACTGGGTTGCACCAAAGTCCATTTCATGGTTTTTCGGTTGAGTTTGCCGAACATAGATTGTACAATAGTGGAGAATCTGTTAAACATTTAGATTGGAAATTATTAGCTAGGACGGATAAGCTTTTTATAAAAAGATATGAAGAAGAAACTAATTTAAGGTGTCATATTTTAATCGATGCTTCATCTTCTATGATGTTTCCAATTGATCAACCCTTCAATAAATTTTCTTTTTCTGTTGATGCAGCAGCGGCTCTTATTTTTTTAATGAGAAAACAAAGAGATGCATTTGGTCTTTCACTTTGTAGCGATCAATTAGATTTTTATGCCCCTAGTAAATCTTCTTTAACC
>Ga0209602_1001236_pt1 | contig 22726 bp, 19 predicted proteins | sample COGITO_mtgs_1205_3_FD_184810 | JGI IMG/M metagenome (GOLD analysis project Ga0209602, IMG submission 184810) | Pelagic marine microbial communities from North Sea - COGITO_mtgs_120524 (SPAdes) (version 2) | ecosystem: Environmental > Aquatic > Marine > Epipelagic ...
GAGATAAGAGACTGGTACTTTTTATTGCGTGACGTCATATGTGACAGAGTTTTTCAACTAAAAGCTAAAAGAAGAAAAACCCCCAAAAAAACAGGGGGTTATCTATAGTTGGTGGAGGCGGCGGGAACTGTACTTAGACCGTAAGCTATTGATTAATATAACCTTAATGGGTTTAGAAAACTGCTTTTGTTACATCCTGTGTTACTTTAATCTACATCCTGTCAAACTCTTTTCAAGTTATAAAGCGCATTAGAGAACATTAAGTTTTAGAACGTAAACTGCCCTCAAACAAACCATCAACCAACGATTTGCGATAGTTCTCAAGGGTACTATATGGCCGGCTGGCTACGCCACTTTCAACTGCAGCCTGTGCAACTGCAGGTGCGATGTAATCAATTAGCCTTGGGTCAAAGGGCTTGGGTAAAATATACTCTTTACCAAAGCCAATAAGACTTTCATCTGTGTAGTAACTCTTTACTTTATCATGCACCTCCGCTTGAGCTAATTTTGCCAAAGCTCGAACACAAGCAATTTTCATGGCAGCATTAATTTCCGTTGCTCCGACATCCAGCGCTCCTCGGAATAAGAACGGAAAGCAAAGCACATTATTGACCTGATTAGCATAGTCGGAGCGGCCGGTAGCCATAATTGCGTCTGGACGATGTTCTCGGACTAAATCGGGTGATACTTCGGGATCTGGATTAGATAACGCCAGTATAATCGGGCGAGCCGCCATACTTTTAAGCATCTCAACATCAAGTAAATTGGGCTGAGACAAACCGAGAAATAGGTCTGATCCCTGCATTGCATCCGCCAAACTTCGACTCTGCGTATCCCGTGCATATCGCTGTTTTTTGCTATCTAATCCTACCCTCTGCTGGTGAATAACACCTCGACTATCCAGCATTAGAATATTATCTATCTTTAATCCAAGATCGACCAATAGATCTGTACAGGCTATTGGTACAGCCAGCGCGCCGAGGACAGTGAGAATCGCATCAAGGAACTGAAGTTGGATTTTGGTGATGATACGCGTTACCGTGATCGGATTTTAATGCCAATGCGCTGTATTTTTTAATCGCTGCACTTTCGTACAATTTATTTCCTCTCATGCGCCAGCTGCTGCCTGAGGAGCTGGCGCAGCATCGTGCAATGACTCTGCGCTAGCGTTTTTTATGCCATGGCGGCGAAGGTCGTAAAACCGGGGCGCCAGTTATTTGTAAAGCTCAAGGAAAACCACCGGACACTATTGGAGCAAGTGCTGATGGCACTGAAGGGGTTTGATCCGCCACCCATTTAACGAATTCCTGGCAAAAATAACGGCTTAAACAGGATAGGTCCGTCCAAAACGGCCAATTGAGTGCTGAATATGCGCAGAGAAACGGTTTTTTAACTAAATCTCTCTGTTATACCCGCTGTGGCGGCCAGCTATAAGACTTGAAAGAGGGATTCAGAGTTCCTTAGAGCACTGACGAGACGCTACCTGGGGATTTGGGGGACAATAGGGTGTTTTCATGTCACAGTTGATTGGGTATCATGCTTATCTCTGACACATTGGGCATTACCAACACAATCTTGAAACTAATCTGTGAGTTAGATGAGTTTAAAGGCGCATGGTAAACCGTTGGTCGCATTGCGCCTGAGCCCCTGTCCAGACTGCGCCATGTCGCCACTATAGAAAGCATTGGCGTTATACAACGCCATTTGATACACAGCGCCTTATGGATGAGGTGATCGACTGGAAATGAGCTAATGAACGAACTGGAGTGCATCAGAACCTTTGTAAAGGTTGTAGAAGTCGGAAATTTTACTGAAGCTGGAAGGCAAACGAATTCAGTCAAATCGGCTGTGACAAAACGCATCAAACAGCTTGAAGATCACCTTGAATTGCAATTATTCCAAAGGTCGACCCGAAAACTGGCAATTACTGAGGCGGGAACTATGTTCTACCAGCGCTGCATCCACATTCTTGCAGATCTGGATCAGGCTAAGTCAGATGTTAGCACTCTTGAGTGGAGCCTCAGCGGAACCTTTCGTGTGAGTTGTATTTCCTCTTTTATACAGACTTATCTGGCAGATGATCTTTCCAGATTTCGGCTAGAACACCCTGATTTACAGGTTGATCTTAGTTCCCATGACCGCTATTGCGACCCTGTAAAGGAAGGTTTCGATTTAAGTATTCATGCGGCGCCATCGCATGGTGAAGTTCTTGAGAGAGTTGAAATTGCACCTATTAAACGTCTTATAGTGGCCTCACCGACATACTTGGAAAAGTATGGAATACCTAAACGGCCAGAAGATCTGAAAGACTGTAGTCTGGCCCACAACAGTCATGTTCAATCCACTTCTTTGATGAATTTCGAGAGTGACAAAGGTGTCGACTCCATACCTTTCAAAGCCGCGGTGTTGACCAACACCATGTCGGTCCTTCATTCAGCAGTTAGGAGCGGAGAATGCTTGGCCATGTTGCCGATCTTCTTTATTGAAAATGAGATTATCTCAGGTCAATTCGTCCCAGTTCTTACTGATTATCGCATTAAAAAAGCTGACCTCGCCGCGTTCTACCGGAAATCAGATTTTGTGCCTATGAAAGTAAAAATCTTTCTAAACTCTCTCAAGCGCAAGTATGGCAATTCTCCCCCCTGGGAGCAAAGATTGCTCAAACAGAAGCCCGAACTGTCTTACGCATTGGGAATTGATCCATAGCTCATAGGAAGAAATGCCAGTATAACGTGGATAACACTGCCCCAATCCCGATGTCTGGCTACCCTCTTTTGCTAAGCTGTGTTGCACTGTAGATACTGACTTAGGTTATAACGGCCCTTCTCGATCCAGATAGCCCTCGAGCATTCGGCGAGCCCGTATTGCGAGCTTATCAGCTGCAACGACTACTTCTGGGTAGTTCAAACCATGCTCGTCAATTGAAACGCGTTATTGAACAGCCTCACACTTAGTTTTGTCCTCATTAAAACACCGCAGAAATACTTTTTCCGAATCAGGTGACTGACAAGTCAGCACTCAGTGTTTAATGCCCAGGAAGTTATGCTTCCCTGTAAGTTTTATATTTCTTATCTTCGGTTGATCACCTGAAGGCCAGCTTGGTATATCCATCGAAACGCGACGCAATACTTTAGGTTCATGCTGAGACTCGTCCTTCACCGGTAGAGGTATGGTGACAAACTCGGCATGCATATTTGAGCTTGTGATAAACACACGGTAATAGCCATAGGCATCGCCGTCAGCAAAATGCATATGCGGGTTAACAGATGGATCTTTAACTTTTTCTGCTTCACTTACATTTGCCGTTTCAGATAACACCTTTGCACATTCCTCACCATATAAAAACCAGGCATTCATAGCTGGGGCAGTGTTGCGATAGTAGCCCACTCGCCTGCCGTCAAATCCTGTCCGTTTGCGGAGTTCTTCGTTTTTGCGGAAATAGACCATTTGAACGCTGAGCCGGTCTAGCGCACTAACACCGGCTCCCGCAAGCTCCGGGATAACGGCAGTTGACGCAATGTCGTCGTAGTCGTCATTCACAATGCCTGCGTAATGGGCATGTCGATCACCGGTAAGTGAGACAACATTTGAAAGATTATTTTCTTTGATATACCCCATGATTTCATTGCGCTCTAGAGGCATACCATCCCAGCTGTCAGTCCAGTAGATGCCACTTTTATGCCCATGTTCGAGGAAACTTGTATCAAATCCGAAGCGCATCATGGGCAGGTTGTTAACCAATAACTTCCATCTGGCCTTACTTGCCGTCAGGTTATCTTTTAGCCACTGTTTTTGTTTTGCCCCCAGCATAGAGCCGCGCGGGCTGTAAATACGCGGATTTGGAACTTCGCGACCTTCATATTGCATGGTTTCCGGGGGATTATCGCTATTTGCTGTTTTACCCGCATTCATAACATGAATGAGTTCGGGATCGATGGGAGCAGGAGGATAGGAAAGCAAATCAGTGCCGAGAATAGATGTGTCCAGCCCACGAGGACCACGATAGCTGCGCCCATCTACTAACAGTATATCGGCAAGGGTACCCCATTGAAGTGAGCGATAGATAGACATGGAATTAATAGCCGCCTGGGTATTGGGTTCCAGGCTAAGATAGTCTTCATCAAACTCTCCCGGGTCGGCATTATCGACTTCAACAAAATTAAAATCTTTTGCGGGATTGGTACCACCGGGGCCAGGTCTTGAATCACTTAATATGGCCGGCATATATTCGAACCAGACCTGATTCCCCATGACTTTTAATTTTTGAATTGAGCCGCCTGGATGATAGGCCTGCCAATAGTCGTTGAGAACTTCGTGGTCATCCCAAATATAAACAAAAGGATACCAGGCTCGGGCTGCCTGCAAGGCGGGATCACTCAAATAGGATTTATAGATATGGCGATAATCATCCAGTGTATTCGGTAATATCTGGTTGCCTCTGGGTCTGCCACTGGGACGACCTCCCGAAGGAAGCTCTCCGGCAGTCCTTTTACCGCCATCAGGGTTATATAAGGTCCCGGTAGAACCCATTTCTTTAAAGGATCCGCCGTTTACATTTTCATAGATAAAATCGCCCGCATGAATGCATAAATCCGCCTTTCTGGCAGAAGGTGCACTCTCGTCGTCAAGAACAAAGCGTCGATAAGCATTAAAGTAACCGCTTTCATAATTCTGGCAGGAGAACATAGCGATATTGAGGTTGGTATCTGCATCAGGCGCCGGTGCAGTCCGGGTTCTGCCGGTACGGCTTGCATATCCATCCGGAGTAATAAATCGATAGTAGTACCATTGATCAGCTTCCAGACCGTCGACAAAACAGCGGACAGTATGATCGGAATCTGGCCCGGCAGTTAACGACTTTTCAGCAATAATGGAATCGAAAGCCTGGTCACTTGATAACTGCATACCAATTGATACAGTTGCATCAGACTGGGTATCGATTACGCGCGTCCAGAGCAGGATTGCATCCGGTTGTGGATCCGCCGATGCGATACCCTGCGGAAACTGGTACCGAGAACTCTGTCCTGCGCGGACAGGTGATAAGGTAACTGTACATGATAGCAATGAAGCAGTAGTGGTGAAACATCCTGCCATCACTGAAAATTGTTTAATAAAAGTTCTTCTTGATTTATTCATAATTATTTGTGATGTGGTTTAAAATATTTGTCTGAAGTGCTGCGTCCGGATTGTTCACGATGCCACGGTCAATATAGTTAATTGCATCTGGCAGACTAGAGAACATCGTTGTTTTAGACGCGAGTTCTTTCAGCCCGAACGCACAGATTGCATCACGAATCGGGCCTATAGCACTTACAATACAAAACTTGACGTTCTGGGACTTGAGATCTGCATAAACCTGCTCCAACGCAATTAGACCACTTACATCGACGGAATTAATCGATTTTGCTTCTATCAAAACGTAACGCAATTTATTCAGGTCGCGTTTTCTAATCCATTGATAAAGCTTTTCCACAAAATAATCTTTGTTAGCAAAGAATATGGGTGCGTCAAAACGAAAAATGAGTATATCGTCCCTTACTTCAGCGCTTTTGAAACGGTTGATGTTTCGGTAAAGGTCCCCGTTATCTATGGCTCCGAGCTCCGTCATGTGCGGATTTGATATCCTATAAATAACCATGATTATTGACAGTAGCACGCCTACAATGAGGCCTATCTGGATACTAAGTAATAAAGTGGTCAGGAACGTTATCAAGCAGATAACAAACTCCTTGCGGTTCTGTATTGCCAACTTCAGCATTCCCCGGTAATCGAAAAGACCCAAGACTGACGTGACGACGACCGCTGAAAGCACTAGCTTTGGCACTGGAAAAAACGCAAAAAATGACGCACCAACCAACAAAATAATCGCAATAATGATTGCGGAAACTACTGAAGAAAAGGGTGTTTTGGCTCCGGCTTCCCGAAACGCAGCACTTCTGGAAAAGCTCGCAGACACCGGAAAGGCGTGAAAGAAGCTACCTGCCACATTGGCAAAACCAACAGCCATGAGTTCCTGACTGGGCTTTGCACAGGTTTCGTCTGTAGCTCTCTCAAGTGATTTGCAGATGGACATTGTCCCGACGTAACCTACCAGCGCAACAGTAAAAGCCAGTGGGAAAAGATGCACTATGGTCTCTATCGAAAGTTCAGGAACAGCGATTGGTGGCAACCCGCCAGGTATGTCCTGCACAACAGCAATTCCCCAGCTTTCCGGATTGGTGAAGCCGGAAACCAACATTCCGATAAGCAGCAGAAAGAGAGGAAATGGTAATCTTTTGTTTATACGCTTCCCTGTGATAAGGAAACCTAGGCTGATAACAGCCAACAGTAATGCGACGCTATTAATGCTTGCCGCCTGCGCAAATATATCGACAAGCATCGCTAAAACATTACTGCCGGATACGTCCACCCCTAATAGATTTTCTAACTGACTCACTATAATTGACAGTGCCGCCGCCGAAATGTAACCAACGATCACCGGATAGGACAGAAAGTTTGCAATAAACCCCATTCTCGTAAAACCAAACAAAGCCTGTATTAAACCCACCATCAGCGTGAGCAGAATTGCAAGCTCCAGATAATGCACACTACCGGGCTCGGCGAATGCGCTTAGACCCGTGATTATCAGGATTGAATCAAGTGCAACAGGACCAATCGAGATTTTATTCGACGTACCCAGCAGGGCGTAGATAACGGGTGGAATAACGGTGGCATACAGACCATATTCGGCAGGAAGCCCCGCGACCATTGCGTAAGCCATACCCTGTGGTATGAGCAGAAAAGCTATCGTAAGGCCTGAAACAAGGTCACTGATAAGGTGGCTGCGATTATAGTTATCGAGCCACCGCAAGCCAGGTAGGATTTTTTTTGCAAACTCCATAAGTTTTGCCACCAACCTAATTTAGTTATAGAAGTTTATTTAGAACGTTCTGTATCGTAAGTCGACTTACACGAACATTAGATTCTTTTGTCACGCCAGCAATATGGGGTGTCAGGATAAGGTTTTGTACATCCTTGAACAGCAATCCATGGTTTGAATCCAGCGGTTCGTTTTCAAACACATCGAGTGCTGCACCTGCCAGTTGCTGATTTTTAATTGCGGTAACCAGTGCGGCTTCATCAACGATGCCGCCACGTGCTGCATTGATGAGGACTGCTTCAGGTTTCATAGCCTCAAGGCTTTTTTTATTGATCATATGTCGGGTTTCGTCGATCAATGGCACATGCAGACTTATAACGTCAGCGAATTTAAGTAGTTCTGTTAACTCGACAGGTTGTGCGGTTTTCCATGCGGGATCGTTCTTGGGCAAGTAAGGGTCATAGGCAATAATATTCATGCCTAATGCAGCGGCCCGACTGGCAGTCTCTCTGGCAATTGAACCATAACCGATCAGACCCATGCATTTGCCAGAAACTTCCTTTCCCATTAACGCCATACGTGGCCATTCACCGGCACTGACACGCTCGCTTGCTAACCATGCGCCACGTAATAACATTAGCGTTGCAGTCACGACATATTCAGCAACAGGCAAGTCATTAGCACCGGTCGCAGGACAAACCGCAATGTTTCTATTTTTACACGCATCCAGGTCGATATTGTCCAGCCCTACACCGAGACGCCCGATGACAAGGAGGTTTGGCGCGGCAGCAAGCAGTGCTTCATCAACCTGTGTTCTGTTACGGACAATAAGTGCACGGGCATTGGATAAGCTTTTATAAAGGGCTTCAGTGTTATCTGCCAGAGAAGGATCAAACAATAAGTCATGGTCATTGAGCATGTCATTAGCTATTGTTTTATCCATGAATTCACTGATTACAATATCGGCCACTACTTATTCCTTGCTGTTACTTAAGACTTTCCCCGCAATGAAGCAGGTATGCTGATGCCGTGTTCTTTTAATTTGCTACTTTTCCCGGTAAATAACGCCAACTGCAACCTATGCTCATAATTCAATGGGACAACACAGGAATTATCAGGCTATAGGTCAATAAGGTGATCAGGACCATTCCTATAAAATTCAGAACAATACCGGCACGACACATTTGCGGAATGCTAATCTGGCCCGAGCCATACACAATGGCGTTCGGGGGCGTCGCTACGGGTAGCATGAAGGCACAGCTGGCGGCGATTGTTGCCGGAATGATCAGCCAGTAAGGATCCAGTCCCAGCCCTAGGGCAACCGCATAAAAAATGGGTATCAGGGTGGCCGTGGTTGCCATATTGCTCGTCAATTCTGTTAAAAAGATCATAATAGTGATCACGATCCCGACGATCAGGAACAAGGGCAAGCCATCTAATGCTATGGCACGGCTACCAAGAAAATCCGTTAGACCGGTATTTGCCAGTGCAGCGGCAAGACTAAGGCCGCCACCAAAGAGTATTAGAACCCCCCAGGGAAGCTTTACCGCAGTCTGCCAATCCATCAGAAACTCCCTTTCTCTGGCTCGAACCGGAATAATGAACAGTACCAAAGCGGCAGTTATCGCAATGCCAGCGTCACTCAGACCCTCTAGTGGCACATAACCCATGATGGTTATCTTTGTTAAGAGTGGTCGGGTGATCCAGCTCACCGCCGTCATGGCAAAGACGATTAATGTCAGTTTTTCACCTCGTTGAATACGGCCCTGTTCGTTTTGAAAACTTATCAGTTTCTCCTTCAAGCCTGGTATTTCAGTAACTGAAACGGGATAGAGAACACGGACCAGACACAACCACGTGATCGGAACAAACAGAATCACGATCGGTACGCCAACCATCATCCAGGCGGCAAAACTGATCTCACTCCCCATTTGTGTTTCTATAAATGAAGCGAGAAATATATTTGGTGCGGTCCCTACCAAAGTCCCTACGCCACCAATAGATGCCGCATAGGCTATGCCAAGGAGCAGGCAAACCGAAAAATTTCCAGTGGATTCGTCATTGTTAGAAGAAGCCATTTTGATGACGCTGGTTGCCACAGGCAATAACATGATGGTCGTCGCCGTATTAGTCACCCACATACTCAGGCTGGCTGCAACGATCATGAATGCTGCTATAATCGTCCGTGATCCGGTACCGAATACACTTAATATATGAGATGCAAAACGTCGATGCAGACCCCAACGCTCCAGCGCCAGGGCAAGGATGAACCCGCCCATAAATAAAAAGATCAATTCATGGCCATAGGAGGAAGACATCTGCTTTATTGATGCAATACCCAGTAATGGGAAGGCAACCAGCGGTACCAAAGCAGTTGCATAAACAGATGTTGCTTCCGTCATCCACCAGATGGCCATCCACACTGCTATGCCTGCGGTTGCACGCGCAGCGAAAGTCAATTCGATCAGTTGTCCTGTCTCGTTAGAATATTGATCCGGTACAAGGCCATAGATCAATATGCCAAGCATTGGTCCAGCCAGTAGGCGACCAATAATTGAAACGGTATCCGAATTAGGAGGGTTCATAGTTTAGGATTGCTTTTAATTAAACTCTATTGGTTTTACAGATGCTATTGGGCCTTAAACATCTGGCGAAAATTGTCCCGATTGGGCATAGCAACCTCTGGCAGCGTCCTGGCATTCATTTCTTCTTTTTCCCGGATAATCCCATTGAGGTAGAGGATATACGCGGTCAGGGCATAGACATCATCATTACCAAGACTGCCCGGATTTGTATAAGGCATGGCACGCCGTATGTAATCAAAAATCGTCGTGGAATAGGGCCAAAAACTCCCGACAGTTTTGGCAGGTTTGTTGCTACTTAGTGAGCCATGGCCGCCGACAAGTTTATTGTTCAGCCCGCCTTGCCCGCTCTCGCCATGACAAGCAAGACAATGCTGCATATATAATTTTTCACCAACGACCGCATTACCAGAGCCTGGCGGAAGACCATCACCATTCGGTAATACAGTGATATCAAGCTCGTTGACCAATTCCCCTGATGCCGGCACACCCAGATTTGGCGTTTCAGCATAAACATGGCACACCAAAAAAAATAATGCCGCGGCCAAAATGCTACCTGTATGTTGCCTAGGCATAGATATTTCGTATTTCACCATTGTTCTCTATTCTCCAGCCAACGATGGCATTGTAATGGTAGCCGGAACCGGGAGCCCGATTAGCCATGAGCACCTGACGAGTGGGTTGCATAGCGCCGGTTTCATCCACTGCCCTGCTCATTAATGTGCTGGGCGAGCCGTCCCATTGCCAGGCAGTATTAAAGCGGGTAAAGCTCTTTGTCAGGACAGGAACCTCCAGGTCTGCTTCTGCCCAGGACTTGCCACCATCGGCGGAGATTTCAACCTGCCTTATTTTGCCCGCACCGGACCAGGCCAAACCGGAGATTTGATAAAGACCGGGCGCGCCCATTGTCAGACCCGCCGAGGGGTTAGTGATCACTGACCGGACACCCATGGGGTAGGTAAACAGTAATGTACTGCCGTCAGATTGCAGATCAGAATAGCGGGAAGTTTCGTCCTTGGTCATGGCTGGCTGGTCAGTCACTTTAATTCGATGCAACCACTTGACGCTCATATTCCCTTCCCAGCCCGGCAACAGCAGGCGCATGGGGTAGCCGTTTTCCGGCCGTAACCGCTCCCCATTTTGATACAAGGCGATGATGGTGTCGTCCATGGCCTTTTCTAAAGGGATACTGCGACTCATCAAGGCGGCGTCGGCTCCTTCGGCAATCAACCATTTGCCTTGCGGTTCAATTCCTGCTTCTTCAAGTAACAATTTCAGCGGAACACCCGTCCATTCACTGTTGGAAACAAGTCCATGGAGTTCCCCGCAGGTTTTCTGAGCAGGTTCAGGGGCCACCATAACGCCACTATTGCCACCACATTCCAAAAAATATATGCGTGACACCATTGGATAACGATTCAGTGCCTCAACACTGAAAGTCAGTGGTTGTTTGACATGACCATGTATAAGTAACTGGTGTTTAGCCGGGTCAATATCAGGTATGCCACTGTGATGCCGTTCAAAATGCAGGCCACTGGGGGTTATAATGCCATGAAGCAGCTCCAGAGGTGTGCGGCAACCGCCACTGCCATTGGTTCCTTTCTGGGCAGAAATGCCAACCCGGGCGACATCGGATTCATACCTTGATGGCGAACCATAGGCTTCGCTCAATCCGCGTCCGGGAAATCGATTCCATGTCTGACGTGTTTGCGATAGCGCAGGAGTTGCGCTGAGTAGACCGATGCCACCAGCACCGGCCGTACCCAAACCTGCCTTTAAAAATTGCCGCCTATCAAATAATCCATTCTCGGCTACGGGAGCCGATCTTTCGGATTGCCTGCTCATACAACTATCTCCACTTGCCTGAAATACACACGTATAAGACGAACTTAATCCGACCTATTCACTATGATCTACTGCTCCATTAGGTGCGGGTATCGTGTCATACCTGCTGACCAGTTCTCTCATGAAATCCTTATCCTTCATTTGTTCAGGCGTAAGATCGAGCAACACATCCCATAAATTTTCAAAACCACCTGGATTGTAGAACATAAGCACTTTACTATTCGGTTCCAGTGCCCTCCAGGAGTGCCATGCTCCCCGTGGCGTGAATACCACATGATCTTCTTCAACGATGTATTTTTTATCTAAATCACCATTGGTAATTTCAAATTTACCACGTACTACATAAAACGTTTCGTCATGCCAATCATGTTTATGAGGTGTAACCAGCATTTCAGTGGTGGCCTCTTCAAATACATCCATAAGCAGAGTGAACTGACCACCTGTGTCCTCTCTGCCAAGTAGAATTTTTAGTAATTCGGGCCTGCCACTGGGATGTTGATCATATGGGATACTTCCGGCATCGAATTGCAAGGGTTTCATTCCCATGATATCCCTGTCCTGGGCAAAAACCGCTGGTACTGATAAGGATAGCAAGGCTACTAGAGCCAGAACTATAGTTTTCATAATTGTCTCCACTGATTAAAGATTTAAAAACATTATTTCTTGAATGAGTATATTTAAATGAAATTAGCGCAACAATCAGCTAATTTTGAACTCACTGTTACTAATAAATGCACAATACTGCAAAGTGCATGACTGCCCCTGAATGCGATTGAATATCAAACCAATAGCCCTCCTACACGGCCACATTCAACGAGTGCTTTTTCATGATGTAACCGGCCCATGACGCATGGGTACTCCAAACCCTTTCCTTTGATTTCTGTGAATTCAGTCAAAATTAAAGGTGATAATTTAAGGTAATACACAGTTGAAGGGTTTGACGATAACTTGCTGGTAGACGCCTTTGGCCAGATAAGGATCCGCATCCGCCCAGCTCCGAGCTTCATCCAGCGAGGCGAATTCAGCCACGACCAAGCTGCCGGTGAATCCTGCGCTACGCGGGTAGTCGGCATCAATAGCCGGATGCGGGCCGGCTAGTTTCAGGCGACCAGCATCGCACAGTTCGATAAGCCGGTGCAGGTGTTCCCCGCGCGCAGCTTTGCGAAGTTTCAGGCTGTCGGCAACGTCCTCGCTGATGATGGCATAAAGCATTCTATCTCCTTAACTAACAGTGACGATGTTATTCAGATTGCTGGTCGGAGTCGCTGGTTTCCGGCGCTCCGACCAAGCCATATCAGAAGTTATAGTTTAGTTTCAGACCGTATTCGGCACCACGCTGCGGTACGCCATTATCGAGGCTTCCATTTTTCTTTGAATCAATAACAACGGCAAAACTGTAATATTCTTCGTCCATCACGTTCTTGCCATAAAGGCTGGCATTCCACCGTTCGCCAGACGGGTTGTACTTAATATTGAATCCCAATAATTCGTAATCGCCAACATTTGACGAACCACTATCGCCTGCCGTGTAATAATCATCAACATATGAATAGTCGACACGGAATGCCAATGATGCCCCGGCGGCCAAGTTAACATTATAGTTAGCGCCAATATTGTATTTCCATTCAGGTGTCGCCTGCAGCCTATCTCCCACCGCTACATCAGCTCCTGCCTCAACACTGTCAATGGTCCCCTTCAAGTAACCAATATTAGCGTCAATACTGAAGGCATCCGTGAGTAGTGCGATCAATTCACCTTCCACACCCTCACTGGTAGCTTCAGCTGCATTTTTTGTAACAGAGCGATTTGTACCAGGAATAAGAACGTTATACTGCAGGTCTGACATTTCTTGGGTAAACAGGGTCAGGTTTAAGCGTAGCCGGTTATCCCATAATTCACTGCGAACACCAATCTCATAAACATCAAGAATCTCTTCATCGAAGGATGTGATACCAAAGTTATCGTCTGGCAGGTCTGATCGGGGTCTGTCATTAATACCACCGGCGCGGAAACCACGAGCATACGAACCAAATAGGAAAACATCACTATTAAGCTGATACTCTAGAGCAAAACGACCACTGGTAGCCGACCAAGTGTCGTCATTAAGGATCTCTGTTTCTCCACCATAGACAATAAGCGTATCGCTTGCATCCCCTTCAGAGATCGAAACTTCCTTCTGATCACTTGTATAGCGAAGGCCCAGAGTGGCAGAGAATCGGTCGGTGAAATCCATACTGCCCTGGGCAAATACACCGATACTTTCCAAGTCATGGAAATTAGTGTGCCGCCAACTAGGCCTACCGCTATCGGATAAACGGAGATCCGTAGAATCTTCTATATAGTAGAACAGACCCGTCATCCAACTGTAGTTTTCACCTTGTCCAGATAACTGTAGCTCACTGGACCAGGCATCGGTTGCCCTGTCAATGTGCCTGTTTTCAAAAAAGGTACCTGCTCGGCCATCAAAATCAAAATCACCAGCAACATCCAACGTGCGGTAAGTCGATGACCATTTCAGTGCCATGTCATTGCCCAAATCCCAGTTGAGGGTGAAACCCGCACCAAAGGTATCTGAATCGTATCCAGCTAGTGTGGTTGATTCACTTCGGCCGTAATCACCGGAGACGGTATCGATAATCTCTCCGCTGTCATCATCTATATTCAGACCAACACTGACACCACCCACGATATCAGTACTGCTGTAATCCAACTGAGTCAAAATTTCCACAGTGTCGGAAATATCCCACTTTAGGTAAGTCCGAAAGAGGTCTGTACCTTTGTCACCCAGATCCTGGCCTAAGGCATTCGTCACGAAACCATCCTGATTAATCGTGGCGGCGAGCAGGGAAACAGCAACAGTTTCACCTACCGGCATGTTAACGCTAGCTTTGAGGTCTCTTCTGTTATCGCTCCCCAGACTAGCTTGAAGCTTGCCGAAAAACTCTCCAAACTCTGGCTTTTTAGTTATATATCGAATAGCACCTGCCGTAGCATTACGACCAAACAGCGTACCCTGCGGGCCACGCGAAACTTCGATATTCGCAACATCAACTACACTCAGCAGTGCGTTATCACTACGACCGTAGTAAAAATCATCGATATAAAGGGCAACCGCAGACTCCTGGTTTACTGCGTTACGCGCGGTCCCAAGCCCACGGATAAAAAAGGCCGCGTTATTACCCATACCACCGCTCGTGCCGATATTGACGTTTGGCAGTTTTGCGTTCAACTCTCCCAGGTCTGAGACGTTCTGGGCTTCCAGTGCATCCGAGGTAAACGCCATTACCGAAATTGGGGTTTCCTGAAGATTCTCCTCGCGTTTTCGGGCTATTACCACTACCTCTTCTAGCACCAAAGCCTTTGTCTCCTCTTGGGATTGGGCTTGGGCTGCGGTCGATGAAAAGGCTAGCGAGACTGCTAGAGCCATACCAATAGTTCTCATAAGTTCCTCCACTGATTAATATTTTGAAATTATTATTTGCCTTAGCTTATATAAATAAAATTGACGCAACAATTAGTTAACTTTGAACTCACTGTGTCTAATATATGCACAATTCTGGAAAGTTATAGGACTGCCCCTGAGTCCGGTTGATTAGCAAACCAATAGTCCCCCTACTCGACCTCATTCAACCGTTGCTTTTAGCGAAATAGCTACGGTGCAACCAAAAACCTTGGTAATTTTCATATTCATTACTTCTCTATTTAAATAGGTTTTTAAAGATCTACTGCGATTCCCTTTAAAAATTGATTATGTTTTACCGTTTATAATGTCTGGTCTAATCAGGTAAAACGCATTAACCCTACAGAACAGGAGAAACTATTCAAACAGTCTATACCCATAAGGCGGCCATAATTGACCCTATTATTAGAACAATGTTGTGACTATTTTCGAACAACCATTTACTGGGAGGCTCGTTATAATTGAACGAACTATTATTGTTAGCGCTTCAATTTTAACGGGGAGAAAAGGGCATGTATTTTCGAGTATCAATACTTTGCATCGTTCTGAGCACTCTGCTCTGGGGCTGTTCAGAGCAGTCTTTAGAAACCGGCAAACAATCCGCACCACTGGAAAGCAAACCCACGACTCAACCAAATATCCTGTTGATAGTTGCCGACGATCTGGGCTATTCCGACATCGGAGCCTTTGGTGGCGAGATTGAAACCCCCAACCTTGATAAACTTGCCACCAAGGGGGTGTCATTCGCTAACTTTCATGTTACGCCGGCGTGCGCCACCACACGTGCTTCACTGTTAACAGGTGTGGACCACCACCTTACAGGCATAGGTGCCTTTCCCTACTGGGCGTCGCCCAATCAAGAGGGAAAGCCGGGTTACGAAGGCTACTTGAATGATCGTGTAGTGACTATAGCCGAAGCGTTGAGGGCCAACAGCTACGCTACCTTTATGGTCGGCAAATGGCATCTAAGCACGAACAAACGAGGCGAGCCGCATACCCGCGGTTTTGATCAGGCCTGGGATTTTACGGCGGGGGTTCAGGATCACTTTGCACTGACAGCCAAGGCGATAGAGAACGGCGTCGTACAGGAAGATTACCCCGATGATTATTATGCCAGTAACTATATGACGGACAAGATGCTTGGCTACCTTAACAATTCCCGGGATGCCAATCAGCCATTTTTTGCTTATCTGGCCTTTACCGCACCGCATTCCCCTTTGCAGGCACCGGATGATGTCATTAACAAATACGCAGGCCGTTACGATGAAGGCTATGAGGCAATCAGCGAAGAACGATTACAGTGGATGGTCGAGAAAGGACTAGTCTCCGAAGGCACTGAGATAGCTGCCTCGGGGCCTAAGACAATTCCCTGGGAAGAGCTCGCCAATGAGCAAATGAAATTCAATGCCCGAACTATGGAGGTCTATGCAGCCATGGTCGATAACATGGATCAGAATATAGGCCGGGTGCTTCAATACCTGCGCGATGTTAACCAATACGACAACACCCTGATCATCTTTATATCCGACAACGGTGCGGCCGGTATCGGTATGGACGCCAATCTTATGCAGATGGTTACCGAGCATATGAATCGCGTTCTAAAAGACAGGGAGCCTGGCATCGACAACTCCTACGAGAATATGGGGCGAAAAAAATCGGTAATTGCCTATGGAAGTGGCTGGGCAGAGGTGGGAAGTACACCTTACCGGCACTTTAAGCACACTACGTCAGAAGGGGGGCTCCTGGGGCCGGCAATTTTTGGTGGGGGCCTGATTCAAGCAGAAGGCAAAATTAACCACTCGTTTGTTACGGTAATGGATATTATGCCGACTATCCTAGAGCTGACGGATACGCAATATCCGGAACTAACCCGGGCAGGACTGCCAGCAATTCCCCTGGCTGGTGCCAGTCTAGTTCCAGCATTGGCCCGCCAGGATGACCAAGTTCATCCAGACGACTATGTTATGGGCTGGGAACTGAACGGCGACCGTGCAATTTATCAGAACGGCTGGAAGCTATTGTCACTACTTCCTCCCATAGGAGACGAGCAATGGGAACTCTACTATTTGCCGGATGACCCTACTGAACAAAATAACCTAGCAGCTGAGGAGCCTGAAAAGCTCGCCGCCTTACAGCGTGCCTGGCAGACATATAAAAATGACCATGGTGTTGTAATAGCTCAGAAGGATAATAATCCGGTCAAAGGCGCGATCAGCTCTGATCCTGCGAAACGGCCATCGAGAAAATAGATCGCAGAATGTTATTTACCGCAAAAACAGCAATAACAAACTAAGAACCCAGTATGTGGTACATTATTTACTCTGAAGATGTCAATAGCAGCCTGCCATTACGTATGCCGGTCCGTGAGCAACACTTGGTCAGAGCGGAGGATAATGACACTGTGGGGTAGATACCCAGACTAATGTTAGCGCGGACCTTAGTGATCGGACGCTGATAATTAAATATCCAATACCTGTCACCACCTGGCCGAACACGCAACGCGAGACCGAGGCCATCAGCTGAGTTGTATTCTTTAGCTTTGCCTCGTGCGTTGTTTATTTCTGTATTAGTCAGTGGCTTAGTAACTTTGGGCATGTAACAAAAGGACTGCGCTCTCCTCTTTTTTGTTACATCAATTGTTACATAAAACGTGGATTTTTACAATATCTGATGAATCTTTTTGCGCCTTTAAAACCCGATAAAAACTATTTAAATCAATACTTTATGGAACTTAAAAGCCCCTTGCGGGGCTGCTATTTGGTGGAGGCGGCGGGAATTGAACCCACGTCCGCCAGTCCGCTGCCTGCATGCGCCATAATGCGCAATAAGTCATTGAGTTTGCTGTATTAAATTCAATGTTAATTCGATTGTATCCCACCTGTGTATCGCACTTCAAAAGCACAATCTTTTATTTTCATCTTTTTCAACGATCATCGTCAGTTGTAAGGTATTACTTGTATATATAGATATGAGTTCTAAAAAATAGTTGTAGATGTTCTAACAAGTCGCAAAAGTGAACCTCTGTTTAGAGCACCCACAAGGGACAACCATTCCACCACATCGGGGATAACTCGTAGATGTAAAGTGAGAGGGCAATGTTTGAACGATTCGCAACCCTCATTGAGTCCAGATGCTTCCTTAGTCGGTGTCTGGAACAACCGTCATCCTTCATAGGGGTGAATAGTGAGTAAAAGGTGACCATTGACCTACCTAATCCTCTTTGAGGTTTCATTGACTAAGGGGTGTATGAAAACTTCAGATTCAACTGGAATAAGACACGCTTCATTGTGATGGTGAAGTGTGTCTGCTTCTTAGATTCAACAAACAGCAACTTAAACAACAAGGATAACCAAAATGACCATAGATATTGAGCAATGCCTAAAGAATGAAATTCACCGGGAGCAAACGATTCTCTCTTTGCTAAACGAGACAGATTTAGACTCATTGAGTAAAGATCAAATTCGTAAACGCACTTATCAAGAATATGACCGATTAAATCATTTACTGGAAATAGAACTTACATAGGAGAATTAAATGCCAAAGAAATCAAAACTTATACCTTACTCTCTCAAATTGGATGAGGAACTATGGAATCAAATCAATAAGAACAGGATGTCTTTAGTTGGTGTTATCAACCCCCAAGGTATTAGCAAAAAAGACTATATCCAAGATGCCTTGTTTGCTTACAACGACTATTTTGAAACCAAAGTAATGCCCAAGATTAAGTCCGTGAACCAAGACATCGAACCACCTTTGCCATTCTTTGCTGATAATGGACTGGATGTGAGGTGGTAATGAAAACCTTTAAAGAGATAAGAGGCACTGACACTGAAGACCTCAATGAAAGTCGTTTACTTCGCAGGGGTATTGCTACTGGGTATGGACTCCGTGCTCGAAATGAGGGCAAGAAGATTGAGATGGAACTCAACTCTGCAAAGAATGCACTGAGACCTCGACCAAACGATACGACAGAGGAACAAGTAAAAAGACTACAGGAAGGACTAATTCATATGTGTGATGCGAACATCGCATTGAGACATCAACTGGGTGCAATCACTGCAATTGTGACCACTGCCGTTCTGCTCAATGAGAGGACGAATCGCCAATTGAAGCGGATGGATAGGGATAAGTGATCAGATGTTCTTTCCAATAACCATACAGTCATATATCCACGTTGACGCTTTAGTATCCATATAGCAATGCTCCATCCCCGGCAATAATTCGCATATTTCCTCTCCTGTCGGGTAGAGCGTGTATTCCAACTTAAGGGAGAACCTATCCAAATCGTACATACTGCGGGCATCGCTCCAAATGAGTTGACTTTCATAAACTTCTAAGGGGTACTGTGTTCCCGTTCTTCTAGAGACGGTCTTTTCTGATAAATCGACAGTGAATCGCTCGTTATATCCCAGAGTTTGACTGGTTTGGCATTCCAAATACATAGGTTCTTGAGAACATCCGACAAGCATGGGGAGAAGCACCGCAAGAATTAGTGTAAACCTTTTCATAACTCATCTCTCCGTGGATGCCTAATTACAAACAGCGCTTTGGGGGTTGCTGAAAAATACAGTTTAGATTAATTTTTCTTCATAACTGCGAAAATAAATCATTAATTTTTATACGGATTCACACTATCTAAAATGAGTGCCTAATTACTCCTCGCAGAAGGACATTTCGGTTTCTTCACCGTTTCTAAAACATTCTGCTAAATCAACTGTACCGTCCCTATTGTAGATCAAACTTAACCCGTGCATTTTCCCGTCTTGTGAGTGATTATGAAACCAAAGTTGCCCGTTTCCGTTTTTGTAGTACATCTTATAAACCGACTGTCCTCCATCACTGAAGAATTGAGTAGAACTTAGATGACCATCAGAATGATAATACTCGTGGAGTCCGTGTATCACTCCGTCTTTGTAGTTTGTTCTATATTTTAATTGACCGTTATCATAGTCTTCTTCAAAAAGTCCGTGTTTTTTCCCTCCCTCAGATTTGGGTTGATAATTCGTCCTACTTTTAAATCTACCATTTTCGTGAAACTCTTCTATTACTGTGGGTTTGCTGTCCGCAACTCTTTTTTCCTCTACGACAAATTTCAGAACCTCGTCATAAGATTCATTTAGTACCAAATTCCAGCAAAGGTCCCACTCAAGTGCTTCTTTAATTGTATCATCACCCCTCAAATATGGTTCTCCACCTAACTTCTCTCTTGCATTATTCATCTCTCTAATACGTCCTACCGAGTCCACGTTACGTGTTTTTTCTAAGAAATCACAAGTAGCGAAAGCAATCGAATTTTTTTCATTCTTAGATAGACCGCAAGAACTAATTAGAAAGGTACAAAGAACTATAACTAACTTTTTCATTCCAATATCCCCTGTTTAAATCACAATGCAGTTACGGAGTGCTTTCATTGTAGTTGATTCATATCCTAATAGGGAGGCGCACTAACTATATCGAGTGTAAGTCTAAGACCTTATATACAGTCCCCACACCCACAGAAAGTTCACTGGCAATACTTCGGATGCCTATGGAGGGGTTAACTGACCTATGTGAAAGTTTGATATGCATTCGTAAACAGAATGGTTCTGCGGTTGTTATTGCTCTCACATCGGTGTTGTTTACGGAGCGCACGAATACGCAGTTAGAGAAGATTCTTAAGGGACTATAGTAGTACGATTTTTATATATTTAACGGTGCTCAGCACCGCAAGAGACAAGAAGACCTTTAGGATAGACCAGGCAACCTTGAGAGAGATGGATGGGGTTAGTGAGTTACTTTCCTTCCTTGTCTAATCTTCTTCTTGGTTTCGTTGCATAAAGAACACAACTTAGTACCGCACCTTTAATCTCCATATTTCTATCGAATCTACACCATCTCCCAGAATGGAACATCATTATTGTCTCTGACGCATTATCCATTCCATAGACAACTTGTAAGACGTTATTTCTTACACAACCCTGCCCTTCTACGGCGTTTAGGATATCGTTCGTTCCAAATTCCTTAATGTAGACGAAACATAGATCATCCATGTCTGCAGATACAATTGGGGACATTAGCAATAGAATTAAGAGTAATAATTTTTTCATGTTAGTCTTTCCATCTGCAACTACAATCTCACTGATTGATCGCTGTATTAGTGATCGTGTTTCAGTACAACATAATAGAAGAGGCATATGCAAGCATCTGGTAATACTGACTTTATGCCTTACGATTAAAACGATCAAATCCAATCATCGGGAACTGTAAAGACTCTATTAACTCCCTCTTTGCCGCCAAAGAGGACTCTTTTCCATACCGACTATAGGTAATAGTTGATGATCCTTTGTGCCCCAAAAGTTCGCTCACTCTGAATTCTTGCACATCATTCAATTGTTTAAAGTAGTTTGCGAACGTATGGCGAAACGAATGGAAGTCCTTCCTTCTTTCTCCCTGTCCAACCCCGATATTCTTGCGGTAAGTGCGATTGAACCACTTGGAAAAAGACTGCCCATAACCCTCTGGTGATTCCTTTAGTTCTGGAAACAACTTTATTTCCTCACTACCTTTAACCAATTCAAGGAACGACAACTCGTTGATGAGTGTAGAGTGAAGAGGGACTATTCTTGCAGATGATAAGTTCTTCAATCTTTTGCGACCATTGCGATTTATATCTATACACCATATCCCCTCGATCAAAACGATATCTGCCCTATCCAGTTGGCATAACTCATTCAACCGAGCACCAGTAAATAGTGCCAGGAGTGGTATCCAAAAGTGAGCACTGCAACGATGCTTGCCCTTCAAATAGAAGTCATTATTAAAAATTGCTTCAAGGTCATGGCGTTTAAACTCTGACCTTAGTTCCGAGTCTACCCTTTCTTTTCTGATAACCCTGCGCAGTGGAGATGATAGGTTAGTCTGTGCGAGATCATTCTCAGACAACCACGAAAGAAATGATGCTACCTTTACAAAATTATTACTGATTGTTGTACTACCCAAAAGGTCATTGGGTGGGATATCCATCTCCATCAATTGCTCAATGGTTTGCCCCGAATACTTGGGTTTCTTGTTCCTGTTTGATGGCATCTTAAAGAGTATATTTTTATATTTGACGATATCTGCTTTGGTAATGTCATTTGATGGTGGATTACCTAATATTTCAGTAAGTATCGAAAGTTTAGGTCGATAGTCCTTGTGCTCGTTGATGTAAGAGTGGGGATCTCGCCACCCCCTCCTTTTTTCAGATATAAATGTTTCTATGCATTCACTGAGACATAGTGAAGATTTTTTGTCGCTTTCCTTAATCGTCTCATTGGAATTAAGACTCGAGAGATCGTAGTCCAGTTCAACAACTTTGAGATACCAAAACTTTGATCGTGACAGCGCAACATTACGGTCACGAGTTCTCAAAGATCGCCTAATCAGTGTTCGAGAGTTATTTTTGCGGAAATTTGGCGGAACCTGCATCTGGAAATACCAGATGCCATGGCGTGATTGGACAAGGTATGAGGGGTTAAAAACAGTCATTGTATCTCACCTATGTATCTCACCAGCGAAATACAATGACTATTTGCACAATAAACTGTAATAATTTCAACAGTTTACGACTTTTTGGTGGAGGCGGCGGGAATTGAACTTAGACAGTAACCTATTGATTAATATACGTTTACTGAGTTAGTTAACCAGCTTTTGTTACATTCTTTGTTACATTGAATAATCCATCTAGAACCAAATACAATAGGTATAACATGTTATAACTATTTTGACTGTAAGCTTAAAACTTACGTCAAATTAACTTATGTTAATAACAACCTAAAAGGAAAATTTAACTTTCCACGTCTTTAGTACACTAGCTTGACGAGATATCCGAGATTTATGCCGTCTGTTCTACAAATGCACCTGGTAGCATATAGCCCAAATAACTATTTGGGTAAATATAATTGTAGTGATGCCACTAACGATCAATTTCGTGGTGAGTCTCATTAATATTAAATCAGTGCC
>Ga0209602_1001239_pt1 | contig 22700 bp, 20 predicted proteins | sample COGITO_mtgs_1205_3_FD_184810 | JGI IMG/M metagenome (GOLD analysis project Ga0209602, IMG submission 184810) | Pelagic marine microbial communities from North Sea - COGITO_mtgs_120524 (SPAdes) (version 2) | ecosystem: Environmental > Aquatic > Marine > Epipelagic ...
GACCTCTTTGTTTTAAAAAATCCGCCAACTCAGCAGTAAACTTGGTGCCTTCGGCTAAAAATGTAAAGTCCCTGGTGAGCTCTTCTCCGGTCTCTTTATGGCGCCATCTGCGGCGACGCACCTTTAGAAACACTGCCTTGCCACGCAAAGGAAAATCCTGAACCCGTTTATCAAAGAAGCCTTTGCTCTCATACTCTTCTTTGGAATAGCCTTCTGGCAAGGTGTTCTTCTCTTCAAAAACCACCTCAAGGTAATCCTCACCTTTGGGCTTATCCGTATGAATACCGCTCTCTACAATATCGAAATAGCGCAAAGCGCCCTTATCAAACTCGGACATTTTTGTTTTTAAAGGTAACCCAACCTACCTTCTCCCCACAAATTGGACGTGACCCTATATGGAGACGCGTAGTTCAGAAGTCTCCGTTGCAAATTAATGCAGACTTTGCTAGACCTATCTAGGAGGCGCCTGTATTAAACGCCGAAGGGTGTTCCTAGCGATGAGCTGGAGATAATGCATCTATTGGATGAGTTTTACATTCAGTAACCTTCTCTCGGAACGCGTAAAATCCCTAATGAGCTGCGAAAACCCAGGTAAGCTAACCTCCTATTGGTGAGAAGAAAGTCGGCCCGATTACTAACACCTCGTATAATCTTAGTAAAGTCCGCTAGTGAAAATCGAAACAATAATATTGGCGACTAACAACTCAAATATTACATAACTCCTCTATTTGAATATTATATTCTTGGAAGAGTTCCTCCCAAACATATTCCTGACTGAATTTTTCTACTACAAGTTCACGCGCATTTTTGGACAGCCTATATCTTAAACTATCATCACTGAAAATACGAATCATAGCATTCTTTAGCTGCTCCGCATCTTTAGATTCATGAATCAAACCGTTTTGGCCATCGATGATAATTTCATTTGAACCGTTTATATCCGTAACAATACAAGGAAGGTTAAAGCTACCAGCTTGTAGAACCACATTCGGAAAACCCTCTCTGTAACTCGGAAAGACAAAACAACTACTCATAGCCAGGAAAGGACGAATATCTTCCTGAAATCCAACACTAATTATAGAATCTAAATCTGCTATCAATTTCAATGTTTCTCTTTTTAAAGGGTCTAAATCATTTTCATAAGAACCTACAAGCAATAACTTCGAGTCAAAAGGTAACTCTGAGAAGGCCGACACTAGCTCATTAATACCCTTGTCACCAACCAACCTACCTACATAGACCCAAACAAAGTCTCGTTCTTTGATACCCAACTTTACAAGCCATTCTACAACAGTGGATTGAGCAACTTCATTCGGATGAAAATATTTTAAATCAATACCATTAATATTGCCATTGGCAATCACCTTGAGAGGCTTATTTGTTATTTTATAATTTCTCAAATCGTTCAAGACACCTTGACCCTCTGGATATACCGACGTTGCTGACCAACACAATAATCGATCCATAGTTATTAACAGTAATCGTAACAAACCCGTGCGTTCCGGAAATATCAAACCAGTGAATGTATGCATTCTCACCGGTACCCCAACTATTTTAGCGGCCAGCATACTAAGTAAACCAGACTTTGGAGTCATTGAGTGCACAATAGTAGGCCTCTCTTTCAAGAATAATCTTATAAGCGTAATAAGCGATCCTAAATCATGTACTACACTTATTTTTCTTTTCATAGGAACAGATACGGTTCTTATATTTTCTCTTCTACCGAAATCTTCTAATATATAATCTTCATCACTCGAAGCCGCCAGAACGTCAAAATATGTACTTAAGAAATTCAATTGGCCTTTTAGAAAGAATTTCATAGAAATAGAAACCGTTGCGGTTCTTACGATCTTTATCTTATTCATTTAACGCGGTTTAGTAAACAATCAAATTTGTAATGGACATAAATTAGGCTTGAAGCGAAAAAACCAAATCATAACCGTCATTAATGGCGATTTAATAAACAATTGATGAAATCTATATTTTCTTATTGTCACGAATTCCCGTAAACACACGAGTTATTGCTTCACGTCACCTTTATAACTATTCTGGAAAATATGTTTCTGCCAAACATTTCACGATTGTACTTTGGATAGCTTGAGTGATAGTAAATACCTCTAATAGGCTTTATTTTACTCCATAAACTACTCTTCTTACTACATATTCAACTAAAGTAGGATGACCCCAAAGCTTACTACCAATATCCAACCTCTCTGCCAACATTTCTTCGCCATTTGCAAAAGACTCGACAGCATCAAATAATAACTCCTTACCAACACCTAATTGCACGAGTTGAATGGTAACAAAATTATCTCTTGACGTGACACTAATTGTTGCTCTTTTTATTGCCAAACCCGTATCTATCCCTGCATCTACATTATGAACCGTTACACCACAGTTAGCTAAATCATTGCTGGCAACTGCCCAGTATCCGCCGTGAACACCACGATAGCCCGGGGTTATTCCAAAGTGAAGGTTGATAAATGCCGCGGGTGTCGAGTCTAAAATACGCTGAGAAATTATTCTAGTTCCACATATTAAAATCAAATCGGGATTATATGATCGCAATAAACAAATCATATCATCTGAATTTACCGAATCCACTTCTACAATTTTATCTTGTTCGGGCTTAGTAAAATCCATACAATATTTGGATTGAATTTCGCGGATTCGACTCAACGATAATATCTTCAAAATCCTAGGAACTAAAGATTGAAAGAAAAGCTGACCAACAACTTTAAATAAACCAAATTTCTTGATACGACGTTGAACAAATAATATGCGTCCCTCTTTCTTTTCTATAACATAATTCTGGATAACATAATGAGTTGTTATACGATTATATATAACTCTCGCCGAAGGACTATCATCCGTCAACATCATTATTCTTATATCATTGTCAACTTTGTTCATAACTACTAACTATTTCTTTCATATTAGCACTCACAAAACCATACTTTTCATTTAAATCATTATAATGCTGTAAGATAGTTTCGAGAATCTCGAAATTTTTCCTTTGATCCACACCAAAATTATGTGGATGCCACCATAAATGGTAGATTTCACCTTTTGTCGCAGCCCGAGTCATACTGTTTAGTATTCTCCTAACTCGATATTTCTCCAGATAATGTAGATTGCGGTTATATGGCCTTAAAAAACTGCTTCCTGGTATATTTTTCAAATTTGATTCACCGATAGAACAGATAGGATACGAATTGTCGCCAGTTATATTGACATAGGAGTCGAGTAATCTAAACAATCTTTGAATCAAAGTAAACCTAGCATCGTTGCTATATATCCACGAATTTTGAACTCCTCGATAAGAATTGAATCCGAAATCAGCCAAGACTTCCAGATATCCCGTATTAACCTGATTTCTAGGGAACACTAGACTTTTCAGCCCAATCTTTTTTTGCGCTGCAATATCTACAGCGGACTTCAAATCACTACGAAAACTTTCAAGACTCTGACCGTGAGCCTGACAATAATAATGAGAAAATGTATGACTTCCAATTTCCTGGCCTTTAGTAGTTGCAATCCTCTCTATTAACGAAGGGGCGAAATGATAAGGTACCATTTGCGGATTCTCAGTAAAAAATTGCGAATTATAAACATATGGAGACAGACCTTTATCTGTATATGTAGGTAAAGACTCCGGAAGCATTGAGCTAACTTCATCATAACTGTTTGCAAACAAAAAACCAACAGTCGCCCAAGTGGCATTAATGCCATGCTCAATAAACATGTCCAATGTTTTTGGAACAACCTCCCAAACACCTGCTATATGGTCTCTGTAATCAATAAATTCATAAACATCTCGTACGCCCCAAAACAATTCGAAATCCAACGATATTACAAACTTTCCTTCTCTATCTTTTTGCATATTTCATAACATAATAATTACACCGATAAATCTTTCTTCAATAAACATAGAAATAGCTTCTAGGCTAATCGCACTGACAATGTAGGAATAAGTAAAGTCAATTAATTACCTGTCCGATTTTTAGGGAAGTCTACAGTAGCACGGTGTTTTATCAGAATCTCTGGACTAAGAATAAACCTTCTCTAATATTAGACTAGCTACTTTCTTTGGAGAATAATTATCATCTAGTATTCCGCTCGTACCCAAACTCACTGATAATTCATTTAAAGAAGCAAGAATAGAATCAACATCGTTCCGAGCGATCATCAACTTAGAAATCGTTCCAAACTCCTTTTTAAAAAAATCATATTGAGAACTCTCACAAATTAAAAGTGTGGGCTTACTAGAACCAAAACAATGAAATAGCTTACCAGGGATTTGACTACCCCTGAGATTCCCTATAACAACGTTAACGTTACTTTTCTCAACGACAACGCTCAAATCTTCATATGCCATTCTTGGTAATATTTCAATTCCATTAGCAGACTCTAAATATAAATCTGATGAACCGATAACACTAAGTTTTATACCAGCGCCAAGGACAGCCTTATACAACGGTTCAAGACGACGTATATGGCTGAAATAATCACCCGTATAAATCAATCTTAACTCCAATTTTTCCACTAGATCATTTCCCACATCTTCTTTTAGGTAAGGGGGATAGAAGTAATCCATACGCGCACTTAAGCTCGGGTACAATCTAACTTGATCAGTTAGTGTTAGTTTAGATAAATAAAACACCTTGTCTGCCGAAGCCAGCAGTTTTTTTTCCTCAATACCTATTGCAACCTTCAAGATACCTGAAACCCTCCTGCTAATATCACTCACAAATGGATCTCCCCAAATTTGGCAGAATATAGCCGACAAGTCGAAATGCCGAATAATTCTACAGGTAAGCTTATGACAATATTTGGGGTCGGAAGAAGATACTATCACATCATACACATCCTTTATTAAAATCCGTCTAACCGATGTAAACCGCATTATAGAATACTTTTCATAAACAAACAACTTTGAAATAACACCTGCGAGAAAGACTTTCAATGAATTATTTTTAAATAAACCACGAGCCGCATGACCCACCTTATCTTTACTAGACACGAAATCCGTTAAATCATCCTTGTCGGTCAATACTTTGAGTCTGAGGCCACCTTGGTAATACAGCAAGTCAACCTCCACGTCGTTCTGTAACAGTCCCTCTATAAGCGCCAAATCACGTAGATTGGCTGAAGTATTTTTAAAAATGTCATGTGTTACGTATAATAATTTCATCATATCCTAAGCAACAATTCTTCAACCATGGCGCTCCAAGTTTGTGTGTTTATATAACTAAAAGCGGATATCACATCCTGATCAAATTCAATCTCACCGCTAAGAACTTTCCCTAAACCCTCGGAAAGACTATTTGCATCATTTGGCTCAACAAGCAAACCATGCCCGTTCAACTGATCTGCTAAACTATCAATATTAGAACAAATTATAAAGGATTTATGTGCCATAGCTAATGGTATTATACCAGACTGAGTTCCCGATGTATAAGGCAACACTGTGATAGTTCTAGGTCTCAAAAAAAAACCAGGTATTTCATCATTATCCAGCCACCTATTACAAACGTCAATATTATCAATTTGATCTATTTTAGCAGCGAATTTACTTAAGTTACCCGAACCAACTATAGAAACAGAAAAATTGGAGTATAACTTTTGTATTTCTAAGCAAGCGTCCAAGAAAATTTCTAGTCCCTTATATTTTTCGATTCTTCCTATAAATAGAAAGTTAAACTCTTTTGTATGATTAAAATTATACGCCAAGACATCTTTCGATCTAGCATTACCGAACATAGGATGACGCAACGTAATTACTTTTGCCGGATCTAACCGAAATTTCTCGACACAGTACGAAGTAAACCTCTGCGAAAGAATAACTAAATAATCCGATTTCCGACATACAATATCGTTCAAAATATTCACTATGAAATTACTGCCGGGGTGTGGTATCGGATCATGCAGAGTGGTAATAATTTGCGGACGGTCGAACAACCTGTTTACAAAATAAGTAAACGGACCTAACATGGGAGAATATATGTGAGTGAATTCTAGAGCTAGCAATTCTGACCTAACAGCATTTCCAAAAATAAAACCGGCAACTAAACGAACCTTGTTCATTAAGCCCTGGTAACTTTCTACAACAACTAAATCAATTCCAGATTCCTTCCATTTATCAAAATTTTCTATATCTGAAGGTATTAGAGCCACAACAGCACAACCTTTATTTAGGAACTCTTTGGCCACCTCCAACGCGTAAACCGGTCCTGCGCCTCTAGTTCCTAAATAATTTACTAATAATGAGATCTTCATAACGATTGATGTGGAAAAATAAAACTGACAAAAAAATAATAATCTTAAAGACCATTAAATTCGGCATGACATAATCGAATAATGCGAAAATAATCAATATAGGAGCGAATTTTAAATATGCCCATGGTCTAACGATAAAACCACCAACAAGAAATCGGGCCACCAATTCGGTAAATACATAAAGCAAGAGATAGCACAACAATGTTGAGAAGGCCGCACCAAACATGCCATGAGATTTTATAAACAAAACATTGAGTGCCACATTCAAGAGTGCCACAGAAATAGTTACCATTGGAATGAAAATGGTTCTCTTACTAAAATGTAAATATCCCAAGGGAAATCTGTAGAGGAATAAAAAGAATGTTCCTAGCACAATAACAGAAACTAAATCCGAAGCTACACTGTACTCTACGGGTGCAAAGATGGTCAATATAAAATCAGAGCTGACGATAATGAAAATACCAACAACGACAATGAAGGATGTATATCTCGAAGACTGAGCTTCTATAACATCATATTTATCTATACTCAACTTATCAAAATACCATGGTGTCCACAGATTTTGGAATCCTTCAGCTAATAGCAACGAAATAGATCCTATTGTGTACGCAATCGAATAAATAGCAACCGAACTAGAATCTAAGTAACTACCCAAAATTACTCTGTCAATTTGACCTAAAACTTGATTTGAAATTAAATGGATAATCAACGGAATAGATATCGGAAGAGCATAATAAATATGATTCGAGTATATTCGACCGCCTCTTCTTACAAATTTAATCCAAAAATATACAATAAACATTCCGTAAGTTAATGCCTGTGCATAGACCCGCCCCATATACTTCTCACTCTGTATATTTACAATAGAAACTATACCAATAATATGTAGTAAAAACAAAACAACTAAAGTGACATTAAATAGGTCCCTTCCTTTCCCTGTGTGAACAAAGAATACAGTGACAAATGAAAACAACGCCATACCCACTGTATTAACCACCAAAAATATCGTCATCTGACTCGAAGTGCCCTTGATAATCGATGGTAAACTAGAGTTAAGTAAAAATATTAATACTATAAAAACTAAACCAAAGTATAAAATAAATCTTGCGTAACTCCAAATCCTGACCTTAAAACCGTCAATTCCATAATCAACTATAGTATTCGGAATAGCCGCTTGAATGTTGAAACCTACAACAAGTGAAATCACAGATACCCAAACCTGATAAACAGCGAATACTCCATAATCCGCGACAGAGAGTATTCTCGTATAAATAGGAGTCAGTGCAAAGCCGATGACACTGTTTATTAATGCCACTAAAATGAAATAGTACGCCCTGTTCTCAAAAATCGACTTGATGTTAAACATGTATCAATTCCATTTCATCGTGTTTCCAGGAAACATCTTGTCCATGAAATACCACATATTTGTTTGCAAATAAATTGAACATCGGCAAATCAGATTTGTGATCGCTGAAGAAGCATGAATGTTCATTTAACTCACCTAACTTCTCTAAAACCTGGTTAAATCTAACTACTTTCTCAGTGCCCAAGCATTCTTCTCCATCTATCCTACCAATAAACCTACCCTTTGAAAACGTCAACTTAGTACCAAGGATTTCGTCAAAGCCTAAATGCCCTCGCAAATACTTCAAATATATTTCAAAACCACCAGAAACTAGAACCAAGTAATAACCTTGCTTTTTTAAACGAGCAATTTCATTCTCAATTTTGGGTAATATCAATGGAGATATTTCTTCCTCAAAAAATCTAAAGGAAAAGTCTTCAAGATAATCAACGCTTTTGCCCTTTAAGTGTCGAAGCAATAGCTCTTTACTTTTTTTTGATGTAGAATGCTTATTTAAAATCGGAAAAAAGAATTTATAATATATCTTGAACAAAACAGCCATAAAAGGACCTTGAGACAATAAAATTCTATCTAGATAAAGTTGGTGAGATTGTTCTTTGATAATTGTCCCATCAAAATCGAAAACAGCTACCTTCATCCGTATAGCTCTTCAAAAGCCATTATTATCACCTCATTTTCAGTCTTTGATCGCGAGGCAACACGTATATACTCTCCAGCTAAGCCTATTTTGTCGCTACAATTTCTTACATAAACGCCATAAGACAGCATTAATTTGGTAAATAATGTATGCGAAGAAGTACCGTCTAACAACTCGATTAAAAAGAAATTAGCGCAAGTTGGTATTACTTTAATCCCATTTAATCCGGAAAGTCTAGAATACATTTCTGCTGTTTCTCTGACATATAACTCTCTTACTTCTAAATATTTATTGTAAAACACATCGTTTGCGTATAGTCCAAAAAAATACTCGGAAAGTCCTGAGGAATTCCACAAAAATCCATTTTTCAATAAATCCATTCTTAAGGATGGCTGCATGACCGCATAACCGCACCTTATTCCAGCTATACCAAAATCCTTTGACAAACTTTTAATAATAACAAGGTTGGGGTACTCCCTAACCAAATCCTCGTTTCTCACAAGATCTTTGTCCTCAGCGTTGGCAAAATGGATAAAACTTTCATCGAGTATAATGTTATCAAGATGAATTAATCTATCTAAAACAAATTTAAGCTCATTACCCGACAAATAGCCCCCATCAGGATTATTCGGGTTAATTAATAAGGCATTATTGATAGCATTTAACTCAATAAAACTTACATAATCCTTGACATCCATCTTGTAATCGTCATCCTTAGATAAGTGATAATAGATCGGCTCCGTTTTATCCGTTAAAAATTCATAATAAGACGAGAACGTTGGAATAGGAATTGCCAATTTGCCGCGGACTTTACGGTGAAGCAAAGCTTGAATAATTTCTATTGCGCCATTTCCGATAAACAGGTAATCCGAAGGTATGTCCAATCGTTTCGATAGCATTTCTGCAATTCTTTCATTCTGAGAAGGATAAAGCTCGATATACTTGCGCAATTCATTCGTCTCCACCAATTCACGATTTAGATACTCTATAAATAAATCAGTGGCATAAGGGTTGGACAAGAAGCACGCGTCTACATCGACTTGAATACCAAGTTCACGAATAGCATGAAAGCTCGGGCTATGTGTACCTGACTTATTTTTTAACTGCTCCAGCTTCTCTGCAAGCAATCTTTCGGCATTGTTCAATTTAATCATAACTTCCTTTTTGTATTGTTGTCTTAACTTTTAAACTAGTTTCATCTCTTTGAATTTCGTCTACTATCTCTAGTGACAACGAAATATCCTCTCCAAGTCGTGATACGCTCCTTTGAACAAAGATTTCTAAATCCTCCTCGTCTCGATAATTCACTACAAGTCTTACTAAAATCTGTAAATCCGGATACTGGATAAACTGGAACTGCCTTATAGACGATAAATCCTTGAATGCCGTGGAAAAATTAGCAGTCGAAACCTTAGTCCTGTCTTTCTTCAAGAGAATATCATCATTTCTACCATCAATAGAAGATACTGGAACACTAAAATTGGAACCACACTGACAGGCACGAGCGCTGCTCAACTCATCTACTGATGCCTTATCCTGAGTATTATATCGGATAAAGGGCATAACGAGATTATTCAACGAAGTACCGACAATATTATTATTCAATATCTCAACATAACCATAATCATCATTATTATGATACCGACCAAAAGAACATTGCGAAAACGAAACTACATTCTCATTTTGCCCATAATAATCCAATATTTCACCGCGCCAAAATTTAGTTAAAATCTCTCTGAGATAGGGAAGTAGCATTTCAGAAGATGTTGATACTATTTTGACAGGATGTTCTGTTATCCCTAGTTTTTCTAATTCTGTTGTTAAAATTAGTAGAGAAGACGGGTAACCTCTAATAACCTTAGCGCCAGACCTCAAAATGAAATTATAAATCGTTTGAATGTTAGCAGGGTTGATATGAAATGGAGATATGTACCATATATTTTTCCTCACATCAACTTTAACACATGGTTCATCATCCCCTGGAACATAACTTCTTACTACAACAATTGGATCACCAATACGGTAAGCATAACCCTTTACATCTAAAGAACGTGTAAAATTCAAATTTTCCCTAACCCACGCGGTGAAGCCTAATCGAAAGACAAAAGGAGTGCCAGAGGAGCCCGAAGTGGAATTAATCAAACTCATACGCCGTGTCGACATAAAGTCTCTGACATTAGCCCTCATGAGCCCTTTGTCTATGACTGGAAATTTATTCAGTTCCTCAAGCGAAAAATTATCAAAGTCCACATCAATGTTCATTCGACTATAAAAAGGCACATAATGCACGGCTTCCCATAAGACCTTTTTCAGCTTCCTTTCCTGCAATCTGTCTAATTCAATCTTTGAGAGAACCTTAACCAACTTTACTTTGGCTAGGGTACGATTATTGTATAATAATATTAATGCTATCTTAGCAATTATTTTTTTGATTACTTTCATGTCAATTAATCTAAAGGCAAAGAATTTCTATTACAGCAACATCCTCAATCTTATACTTTAATGACCGCGTGCTCGTCTTACGGGCATACTTCTCTGAAGATTCGCTATTAATTACATCTAAATTCACTGTTGAGCTCACCAAAAATTTTGAATTCGCAATTCTAACTTCAACCGAGTTTTCACTTCTTTTTCTTACCGATGCTGAGGAAGAAAAATGTAGGTAACCTATTGCAGCTAAACAGTTGCTGCCTTCGAAAGTCAGACTATCATGAATTACTATAGTGTCATTAACCAAAGAAACCAGTCTATTATGCTGCGCTATATTTCCATAAACAAACTCACCCCTTACACTATTGTGATCTAATATCACTAACTCACCACCTCTTATCGAATGATCATTCCAAGAATTATCAATGGGATTTTGCTCATGTGAATTTAACGTAATAGTTGAGTTTCTAGCTGTAGACCGCATCTTTCTCCTTTGTTCATCATACTGAGAATAAGAATATGTCCCAAGACTACCTATTAGCTGTAAACCATCATAATAAATATGAACACTATTTTGATCGTTATGGAAATGAGATGTTAAGTGCAAGCGCTCTCGCCCGTTTGTTGATGTATTTCTTATAAATAAGTCAATCTTACCAGAACTCAAGCGGTGAAGTCCAAAATCATCTGCAGCGTAACTATCGGGGATTGGGACGAGTGAATAATGTTTTGCAACCCTGTCTATAACTCCAACAGAAAGTGGATCAAATTCACAATAACGCGGAAGAGGCAGTAACCTTCCCGAATCGTTGTCCCCCACATTGATTATGCGATCGCCAACGCGAATAAAATTGAGGAAATTCAACATTGACTGAGCGAAATGTAATAATTCCTTTTTAAAATCTTCATCAACCCAATCATCCTCCGTCGCTACTAAGAAAACCAAGAGCGACTCTAAAACATACTTGTGATAATAAGTTGAGCCTTCGTTTAAACTACCATCCTTATTCAATGCTTTCCTGAAATATGACAAGAGCTCACCTTTAGTAAAATGAGTAAGAGCGAACGGCGTACTTCTTAGCGAAAAACAACACCATAATATACCCAATAGGTTAAAGAAGTAGTGATTATTAGAATAGACGAGTCCGACCTCACAATTTCTGAGCACATACTTTAATTTTTGCAGAACCATCTCCCTACCTAACCTACTACTATCTCGTTCTCTTGAATATCGTAGAACTACAATTATATTAACCATTGATATGGCCTCCTCCATTGCATTGGTAGGTACAGAGAGCTGCCTAAACACTCCAGGGTAATAACCATTAAGTGTCAATGCCGAGGCCAACATGTTTCGGTTAGGTTCCCACAAGTTTTTAATGTCCTTAAAACCAATGGGGTCTAATTCATCATAAATTTCTTCAGAAACCTTCAATATGTCCCTTTCTCTCTCGTCGTGTTTTAAATTAAGAAGAGGACCTTGAAATGTAGTATAATTTTCGAAATCAATATCATATTTTATGATACTAAAAATTTTGAAACAGACACGACGGTACCGCCAAAGAAGTATCCCTTGAAATAGTGACAATACGCCGCCATATCTATTAACCAAATTACTAATGCTCTTCACGATAAAACAGACAGAACGAAAATAAAGATAACTCAGGCGAAATATAGTATGAATTCGTGAATACAAACTTCACTAAAAAAAAGGTTAATATACCCTTCACCAATTTACTACTATTTTGCCAAAATATTCTAACAATAAGAACACCGAATACATATAGCGCAAACAAAAGACCATATTTATAAATCAAGTTAAACCACCCCGAATGCAAAGACTGTGATTTCTCTCCTAAAAACCAATTATGACCATCAATTCCAACACCGAAAATCATCTCCACAACGGAGGTTTGTGAAAGAAAATCAAAAACCTCTCTATCCCTACCGTTATCTGCTAATGCCCTAGCTGACATGCGATTATCCAGAAAATCTATCAAAAATTCGACATTAACATACTTGGCTACAACAAAAGTTCCAAATAAAACCAGAAATGTAAAGAGCAACAATATTTTCCTAAACGATACGGAACCAAAAACGACATTGATAAAAAGCAATAGCAGTATATCAACAACAATAACCCTCTTCAAAAAAAACAAATAAAATACAATAGAGCATATTAAAAATATCCACTGCATTATCGTGTATTTTCTTTCTATACTCCATAATAAAGAAATCGGAGCCATAGCATATAATGGAGTTAGAAAAAAGGAACCCGACCAAGTTTTTGATCTTAACAAAACTTCATCGTAACTAGTATTAATTGCATCAGACAAGAGAAGCGGGAATAATACCAAACCTAATATTGGAACATATCTAACAAAAAAATCCTCAAATACTACCCTTCCCTTCGATGCGAGCAAGTAACCATTTAATATTTGAATAAATATATTCAAATTTGTCAGCGTATCTCCCACAGTATTCTGAGCAGTAAAAAAAAGGAAACTTGTCACCAAGGTTAATAAAAATAAAACAAGGAATACCGGGGCATTTTTAAAACCATCATTGAAAGCGACAAGAACTATCATCAGAATCGTTGGACTAACCGCAGCGAAATATAGCAAGGTCTTAGGCAGAATGTCGGAGTATCCGTAGTAAAAGGAATGGAAAAGGCTAAAAATGAGTAAAATAAGCACTGTATATCTCTCTAACCTTGTCATATCTAAATACTCAACCTAAAAGTTCTTCTATCGGTGTATTAATAGCTAAGCTCTTTTGCGCTAAATAAGATCGCCTTCTAGCATCATAGATATTGTGGAATTTCTCCGGCATGGATAAAACTTCTAGCAAACCTTCAAATGAAATAATAGTCATATTTACATTCTTTACGCAGTTGTGCAGAGTATATTTAGAGTTGACTTCACCGAGGTCATAAATCAAACCTGGACAGCCGTATTGAAAAGCCTCAAACAAAACTGCCGAAGTGATTGACAGAGCAAATGTAGCACTCATGAGTAGTGAAGGTACCGTTTGTTCTTCTCGTGCAAGAACCATACTTTTAGATGTACTAACTATTTCCTTAAACTCCTTAACTCGATCCTGACGATAATGTAGTTTTACAACTACTGAAATATTAAGACCATTATCGTGCACTGCTTTAGACAACTTCCTTAACAGTTCGATATAATCATTTGTGAATGAATCTGGTTGAGTAAATACAACTAAGACAATCGGTGAATCTAATGGTCTGCAAAACTCTTCAAATATTGGTAAGTAGTACTGGTAACTCCGGTGAAGTCTTGAATAAAATGACAGACTGTCTTCATTATACATATAGAACCTATCAGCTAAATCCACTTTAGGATAACACATTCTAGGCATATTTACTGCCTGGTAATTACAATGAATTAATCCCGCCTTACTCGCTATATGATGCACTAATGAAATATCCGTTCCGAACGTCATATTTGAGAGAATTGTAGGCTTATATTGGACTGATTCAAAACTTACTAAATCATCAAAATACGATATGCGAGAATAATACTGCACATAGGAAATGATAATAGATTTATAAACATACCTATTACTAACAGCTATATTATTACACATTATACTCATCCCCTCACTGACTTGTTTACAAGAATTAATGTCTTTGAAAAAACGAATCAATGCTAATGAAATATTACTAAGTGAAGGCGTGTAATCAAAAAATTCAGCGCTATCTCCTACATCTATTTTGGACGTCGAAATAAAAACTGAATTTTCATTTGATAACGACTTGAATGTATTTTTAAAATGCGCGACTTGAAGAGGCAGGTCCACAAAAATCCAATACTTTTTCTTCTCTAATAGACTATTCCCCTTAGATCTGTATAAAATTGAGCGAAGGGATAGCCTTGCTAACCTAATAACGATAATAATAATTTCCCTAAAATGATAGAAAAGTCTTAAACTATGCGGTGCGCCTTCATACTCGCAAACATAACTATCTTTGAAGTACTCTACAATAAAGTAGTTAAGAAGCCAAGAATCTTTGAAGAATAGCTTTTCACCCTCGCCCATGCCTCCGAAAAGAGTTATAAAGGGAAAGCCTGCACTTCGCTCTAACACTATGACCTTGATTCCACTTAATTTGCACTCTCGCTGAATTTGAAATATGATAGCGAATACCGGCCGAAATACACGCATGTAATATTCATTTTTGAAAGGAGCAAAGGATGATGGTAGCTGATTAAAATAATCATCAATGGCCTTAGCTGTACGTGTATCTTGATCCAGACATGAATAGTCAATTAAGCGCGCATTATCTAGTTCCGACGCCACTGACTTGTTGGAGGTAAGCAGAACGTCGCCTGATAGTATATTAGCTGCTTTTTGGCTTGAATTAATGTCTACAATTAATCTCAAAAACTAAGGAGAGTTCTAGTTTACTGTTTAAAAGACTCTAAAGACGCGTGATATCGCTTCAATAAAAAGTCAACTGAAACATTATTAGAGCTTAGAATGTATTCAACAAACTCTCTAAAGGCTCCATCGCCACCTTTCTTTGAGGTAACATAGTCAACGATGTCCTGGATGTAACTTGGAGCATTTAATGGACAAGCCGAAAAACCGACCACTTCTAGGAGACGAACATCATTTATATCATCACCGATATAAGCAACTTCACTTAAAGAAATCCCTAAATCGTCACATATATTCATTGCAATCGAAAGCTTATTCTTAACACCCATATGCAAAATATTCAGACCCAATTTGTCTGCTCGTTGTTTTACTATAGATGTTTCCTCACCAGTGACTATTCCAACTGGGATATTCAATAACTTAGCAAACAATACACCCGCGCTGTCACTTGTATTAAATCGTTTCGACTCACCACCAGACGTATCATAGGTCATACCACCATCAGTCCATACACCATCGATATCTGTCAATATTAATTTGGGAAGACTATACATTCTATAAGAGATCAGAAAGATAAATTATTTCATCTTTCGTGATTTTTTTTGATGCTTGTCTACCGAGAATTTTATCCCTTTCTATCCACTTGATCCCATCGCCAGGACTTAAGAGGTGGATATCCTCTTCTATAATAACATCGCCGGGATTGATTGTTTTGTTAGTAGCAACAGATCTTTCTAACTTTTCTCTTGCCTTGGTAACAGATTTTTCGATAAACATTCCTTCTGCTCCCATTGATAAATCCAAATTGCGTATATCTCTCATCATTCTATTGATACCATCAATCGCAAGAGAACCAGCTTGGTCGGTGCCTTTCATTTTTCTATCTATGGTAATATGCTTCTCGATCATAGCTGCACCCATTGCAACAGCTGCGACAGGTGTAGAAATTCCAATAGTGTGATCGGAGTAGCCTATAGTGTAATCCGCATAATACTTCTTTAGAAATGATATTGTTCTTAAATTAACATTTTCATAACGGGTAGGATATTCCGAAACGCAGTGAAGTATTGAAATATTGTTGTGGTATTTTGTAATAATGTTCAACGCTTCATCTAACTCTTTTCTTCCACCCATACCTGTTGACAATATAATCGGGATTTTGGTTTCCGCTAGCGCGTTGAGCAGTGGCAAATTGGTTAAATCTCGAGATGCTACTTTTAATTTATCTGGATTAAAAAGTTTCAACATACTCAAGCAACCTGGGGCACATAACGTTTCCACAAAATCTAGGCCTTTTGCCTTGGCAAACTTATATACTTCGAAATGCTCCTCATCAGAAAGTTCTAAATACGCTCTATGCTCACCATAAGTCTTTCCGAATGAATTGGGACCATCGTACGTCCTTGTCATTTGTGAAGCAGATAGCTCGTGAGAAAGATCACGCTTAGTCATTTTCACAGCATCCATGTGTGCAAGTTCATTTCCAAATAAGTCATCAGTTAATGGACGAGATACCACGTCAACTAACAATTTTGCCAACTCGACAGAACCGTTATGATTCTGACCTATTTCTCCAATTACATAAGTTTTCATATCGTTATAGATTTTCTAACGTGGAATTTCTGGTCACGTAGTGATTCATAATAGTCTTCGAATTTCACATTACTGTTGTGAGGGAGCTTAATAAATTTATTCGTATCCACTTTTTTTATTTTATCCAAATGTTTGATGATTTCTGAAGTCGATGCACTAATTGGATCTGCCATTTCTGATATTAAATCAATAACCGATAAGTAGTCCTCTTGATAATCAACGGAAAGATTATACAGGCCTACATCCTCCGTATCGGAAATAATTGAAATCACTCCCTTTCGAGCAGTTTCATCCTTCAAAACATACCATGTCAAGTACTCGGAATACATTGGATTACTTAAATTCAAATATAAATTCCAAAGATATTTAGTTGAGAATAATTCAGCAGAGACACCAAAGGGTAAATTTTCGACTCTAACATAGTCTAGGTCTTCTTTTAAATACAAATCGACCATTTCCTCCATTAACCTTGGGTCTGTTAAAGGATTATCACCCGTTACCCTAAAAACAGCGCCAAGTTCCTCCCGGAATGCAAGGCTCAACATGCGGTCAATTACAGATTCTGCATGACCCCGAAAAACCTTCATACCTGTATTTTGTGCGTACAAGCACAACTCATCGTCCGCGCTAAGATCTGAAGTTGAAAGAAAAATTTTCTCCTCGAAGTTATTAACCGACAGTCGTTCGTACAAAAAGGCGATCATGGTTGACTCGTGAAATGGTTTTAACACCTTTTTTTCTAGCCTTTGTGATTTCAATCGGGCTATCAATGCAATGCCGACATTATCTTTCTTAAATGATTGAATTCTATTATCGGTGTACTCATTACCTAATGAAGACCTTTTATAGGTCCCATCTCCAATCTCTTTTTTATACATTACTTGTCTAAAATTCAACTCTGACAAAGTAGGATGCTTTTTATAAGATCCTAGTGACGTTGAATAATGACGTAAAGTAGCCGTCATAGCAGCGAACTCCTCAGGATATAAAGACACCTGATAATCCAGGTGTCTGTTGTTACGGCTAAGCGTAATATGTTTCTCTAAATATGCACAGTTCTTAGCAAGAGCCATGAGAGGAATGTTTTGGACGTCTAAAGAGTGGTCTGCAAAACCCACTGACATTTTAAACTTATCCTTAAGATAATCCAATGAATTCAATTGTAAATCTTCGACCTCGGTAGGGTAATTACTAAAACCATGCATAAGGCACTTCACCTGTTTACCAATTCGATTAAGCCCTAGACTTATATCAAAATGCGTTGCACATTGGGTTTCAAGTATCACAGATATTTCGGGATTACTAGCTATACAGTTTAAAAGAGCAAGATTGGAAATATCTGTTGCGTGGATTTTAATAAACTTAAAACCTTTAGACAAAATGAAATTTAACGATTTCACGTCTAAAACACACGGTATATACTCTATCTCTAAATGTCGTGTAGAATCAAAGAAGTAATCAAACTCTTCAAAACTTAATGAATACTTAGCGTATAATTCATATTTCGAATACTCTTTCGTACAAAAATCATCTACATCCATGACTTGAAAAGTAAAGTAGTCTGCACCAGACTTTTCGCTTTCAATTGCTAGACTAATTAGATTCTTAACATCTCCATTGTGATTAAAAGCACTTTCTGAAATAACTTTCATCTATATTCTATTTTAATGTTCCACAGAAGTCCAATACATCTTTGGTTTTGCTAATTTTTAATTCCTGGAATTCCTTGTGCGCAACCAAAATAACTATAATATGTGACTCTTGAATAGCTTCTATATATGATACTAAATCATAACGAGAATGATAATCAATATTTGGCTCAGCAATACGGTAATTAGCAGAAAGAGAACCCTTCATCAAATTATCTACAATTAATTCTGCGGGAGACTCTCGCAAATCGTCTATATTAGGTTTAAATGTTAAGCCTAACAATGCAATTATAGGGGAATATCCATTGTCTTTTTCAAAAAGAAGTTTTTGCTTTAAAACCTTTTCAACACACCACTTTGACTTATAATTATTTAAATCCCTTGCTAGCTTTATCATCTTAGATTCATTAGGGTAGTCGGAGACAATAAAATATGGGTCTACTGCAATACAATGCCCTCCAACACCACTACCAGGTTGAAGAATATTTACACGTGGATGCTTGTTAGCCAGGTTGATTAACTCCCATACATCTATATTAGCTTTATCACAGATAAGACTTAACTCATTAGCAAATGCAATTTGCACATCTCTTGATGAATTTTCGACGAGCTTACACATTTCTGCAGTTCGTGCATTTGTTCGATGCAATTCTCCCTGAACAATTTTAGAATAAAATGAAACCGCAGCGTCTGTTGAGGCTTCATTTATCCCACCAATAACACGATCGTTATTTACTAATTCGAACATCACATTACCCGGAAGAACTCGTTCTGGACAATATGAAATATAAATTCTATCCTTTAATTCTGGACGTTCATCAAAGATTAACTCGGCCATTTGCTCTGTAGTACCTATCGGGGAAGTCGATTCAATTATATATAAATCACCAGATTTCAGTAGCGGCAATACTGATCGTGTTGCTGCCTCTACGTAAGAGATATCCGGCTCGTGATTCCCTTTAAATGGGGTGGGTACGACTATTAGATAAATATCCCCTTCAACGGGAATCGTTGATGCTTTCAGAAAACCTTTTTCTACGGCCAATTGAACAACAGTGTCAAGGTCCGGCTCAACAATATGAATTTTGCCTTGATTAATAGTTTCTACCACATCTTCATTAATATCTACCCCATGGACAGGAATAGACTTGGAAGCAATTAAAGCAGACGTAGGTAGGCCGATGTATCCTAGTCCAATAGTTACTACTTTCATAGTTTTTTTATATGTTTCATTACTCTTTTACAAGCCTGGCCATCTCCGTAAGGGTTATGTAACTCAGACATTCTATCAAATCGATCTACATCATTTAACAATGATTGACATTCTTCTATTATTCTTTCTTCATTGGTACCCACAAGAATAACCGTTCCAGCATCCACAGCTTCTGGTCGTTCCGTAGTGTCTCTCATGACTAATACTGGTTTTCCTAAACTAGGCGCCTCCTCTTGAATACCGCCACTATCAGTAAGAATTATTTTCGACTTATTCATTAGCCAAATAAATTCAGGATAAGCTAATGGCTGAGTCAAAAGTACATTCTTTGCTGTGGCCAAGTGTCTATTGACCGGTTCTTGAACTTTAGGGTTAAGATGAACAGGATAGACAATTTTTACATCCTCCTCATTGTTTGCGATAAAACTTAGAGCAGCGCAAATTCTCTCAAATCCGTCACCATGGTTTTCACGTCTATGACCCGTTACCAAAATGACTTTGTTTGATTCGCCAATAAATTCCTTTAGTGGTTGGGTGATATCGTTATTCAGGTCTGCAACCTTTTCGACACTTTCCAACAACGCATCGATAACCGTATTTCCAGTTACGATTATTGTTTCGTCAGATACGTTTTCAGCTAATAAATTCTCTCTAGAAGCTTTTGTAGGCGAAAAATGTAGATCTGCAATTCGACCTGTAATTTGACGATTCAACTCCTCTGGAAAAGGCGATAATTTATTATGGGTTCTAAGTCCTGCTTCAATATGACAAACTTTTATGCCCGAATAAAAAGCAGACAGTGCAGCAGCTGTTGAAGTCGTAGTGTCTCCGTGTACAAATAAATAATCCGGCTGGAACTCTTCGAATACCGTTTTGGTTTCTTCTATAATCAATGACGTTAAGGAATGAAGATTCTGCCCTGGCCGCATTAAGTTTAAATCATAATCAGGAACAATTTCAAAGAACTCTAATACCTGATCAAGCATTTCTCTATGTTGTGCAGTAACACAAACCTTTGTCTCGAAATTCAGCGAATCAGACTTAAACGCCTTTACCAAAGGTGCCATCTTGATAGCTTCAGGCCTTGTTCCAAAAACAAGAAGTATTTTTTTCAATTTTTAAAGCTTTGTGAGCAACCAACTGCTCGATTGAATTTTATCTCCTAGCCCTTCTATTAGGGCGATGCCCATTTTTTCACAGATTGGGCGTTCTGGTATGGTGTCATTGTTTTGATCTCCACCGTTGGCAAAGGCTAATTCGTAGTCTTGATCGTTTTCATTAGCGATTTTTTCAAGGGTAGAACAGACTGTACGGTCTTCATCCACAGAAAGAATGGCTTGATCCACTGCTTTGATGTTCGATACAATAATCATTCGCTCCTCTTCACTTTGGAACTCTTTACTTCCTTTGAGCGCTCTTTGGTGGTCGTTATTCGCGATCACACATAGCTCGTCAGCGATGGCCTTAGCATTATTAAAATACTCGAGGTGCCCCTTATGGATGGGATTGAATATCTTGATACTATGATTGCTTTTTTCTTCATGTCAATACAATGTCTAACAAGTGCTTATCTCTGTTTTGTACAGCGCCATATGCTTGCAACCGGGCAATCATTGTTCGCCGCTTTTTTCCCAGACCAACAAACATGCTGCAGCCCTTTCTTTTGGCATGCGCTCTAAGATCTGGGCCTGTACTTTTTTACCGGTGAGCTTTTCTACCTTACTGCTTAAACCTCCTATGTACGTGCTGTCCAATTGTTCCCCTACTAGAAGGGTATCAATGATTTCGGATTCCACCCCGCGGGCCAAATCACCGCATACCCAGACCTGCTTAAGACCCGGTAAGTTTGCTACTACGCGCTCTACTAGCGCATCAATGCCAGCGACCTTACGCACTATGGAGCTGAGATCAGAAGTAAGGGGATGGGCCAAATTGACCTGGTAGAGCTTGCGACGGCCCTGAAGTTCAGAGCTGAGTAAACCGGCCTTTTCGAGGCGGTTGAGTTCTACCCGTATGCTGTTGGTGTTTTCATCGAGCTCCTTGGAGAGTCCTTGGAGGTACCCGCTCAAATTTTGATTGAGAAAGAAGCGCAGTAAGAGCTTCAAGCGGGTTTTAGAGGTAATAAGAGGTCCTAGAAGGTCCAACGTAATCTTTTGGGTTTTCACGGCTTCGCCGCTGTGAGTCCCATAGCAGATCGTCCTTAGAAGGTAGCTTTGGTTCACAGGTTCGGCTTAAGTGCTTTTACCAACATGGTTGGATAAAGGCACTCGAAGCATTGGTTTGGAGTTCAAAAGTAAGAAAGAAAAGTGCCGCTTAACATTAGCCTTAAGTAAATATTTTACTCATTACTAACATTGTCTCGATTGAGCCTGTTTTTATAGTGCAAGCAGATCGTTGTTCGAGAGCGATAAGGAGAGTTGAATGCCCAGTTCTTTAAGCTGAACGACGGCCTTGTGATGGGTACGGTCCAGTAAAATGGCCTCTTCCCCGGAGAACTGGCCGGAAGTAATGCGCACGTAATCTCCGGGCTTAATGTTAGAGATGTCGATGTCCTCGTGATCGTACTCCCCAAGCCATTTTTGAATGGTATGGATTTCTTCTTCACGCACCACCGCTGGACGGCGCAGCCAGAACAGGTAGCGTACGGTGCCGGGAAAGGAAAAAACCTCGTCTCTTATTTTCTCTTCTATTTTAATAAACAGGTAGCCTTTGAACAGCGGCTCTTCAACTACTTTTACGCGGTCGCTCCACTGGCGGCGTACCTTTTGTAACGGGCAATACACAGTATATCCAGCGCCAGAAAGACGCTCGGCTACTTTTTTCTCATTCCTAGATTTGGTATAAAGTACGTGCCAACAGGCATTAGAATAAGCCATGGTGTTAGTCGGCCATGATATTGCCCGCCTCAACGCGGCCAATAAAAAACAGCACTAGTAAGAACCCAGTAATAACCGAGCCAAACACGCCTGCTTTTGCAGCAGAGCCTTTTTCTTTATTCAATGGGTAGGTAGGTGCGTCGAAGTATTTGAATGGCGGCTCCAGATTCATGAGCTCGGCCTTAGACATCTCTAATCCTTTGATGTATTCACCGTACGAGACTTTTAATGCTTCCATATCAATAGTGAGTCG
>Ga0209602_1001249_pt1 | contig 22612 bp, 16 predicted proteins | sample COGITO_mtgs_1205_3_FD_184810 | JGI IMG/M metagenome (GOLD analysis project Ga0209602, IMG submission 184810) | Pelagic marine microbial communities from North Sea - COGITO_mtgs_120524 (SPAdes) (version 2) | ecosystem: Environmental > Aquatic > Marine > Epipelagic ...
TTATCTACAAAATCTGTATCTATGTTCTTTTCAACCCTGGCAGACATTTCCGCAGTTGCTTTAACCGTAAATGTAAGCATCAAAATCCTCGATGGCTTCGCTCCAGAATTAATTAGGTTTGTAATTCTTTCAACTAAAACGTGAGTCTTTCCACTCCCTGGTCCAGCGGTTATAACTAATCTACCCTCTGTAATTTCTGTCGCTTCTTTTTGCTTTGCATTAAGGGTTCTTTCGGAAGAGTGACGATTTTGCCACCTTTCCTCAATAATTCGCCTAGATTTCGCCCTTAGTATTCTTATTTGTTCTTTTATTGATTCAACTTTCTTAGCCTTTCTTCTATTCAATTCAGTAGAATTTGCAAGCAAAGAGGTCAATTTTTTCCTTTCTTCATCAGAATCTTCTGTTGCCTTCATTAACTGATGAAGCCACCTATCTTGTTGGGTCGTTTTCATCCAAATAGCAGCCTTTGTGAATAATTTACCTAGAGTCTTAATTCTAGCTTTCAAGGCCTGATGGTTTTGATAAAAGGAGTCGGGACTTGCCCTACCTTCTATTATGTCTTGAATTTCTAAATTAAGATTTAGTATGACATTAACAGAACTTAGAACCGAATCTTTAATTTCAACTAAAGGTTGATTCTTACTACAATTTTCATGCCATGTTCGAGCATCAAACACTTTCAATCGATTGAGATAAGTAAATAATTCATCCGTGTCTCCATATCTCAGATTTCTCTGAATATCTCCCATCAAATCATCGTTAGGAGTCACTCAACTTCCTCCTTAAGTATATTCAAATCATTTGATAGTTCACTTATTTCCCTGTCCAATCTAACAGATTCTAATATTGAGGCGTGATGTCGAACCAATAGGTCCTTGTCTGACTCTTCCAATTCAATTTCATCAATGGATTCGAATTTTTCAACCATTTCCTCTATTTGTTGCATCATATCAGTAATGTCTGAAAAAAACAGATCTTTGCTTTCTGTTAATCTTGCTTTGATACTGTCCGGCTTTGTAACCCTAGAGAACTTAGAATCAAGAGATGATATTTTCTTCGTCACATTGATTATTAAATCTGAATCAATTGCAACAGATGAATCAACATCTATTTTTTTACCGCTGAAACTTTCCCCAATAGCAGCAGTCTCAATCATAATTTGGTCAGTTTCTTTTTTTGCATTGAGAATTTCAGTGGATGATTTTTCGTCTAAAAAAATCTCACTTACAGGCTCAATTTCACCAGTCAATAGACTAGATACGCTGTGTTCTTCTCGTAATTCATTTTCATTACTTGAAGAAATTTAAACCCGCTCCATTAAGTCCTAATTTGAATTCTTATTTAGTGGGTTTCCAAATGATATGAAAGAACCCATAGCGTATATTGTGGGTTGATACAGATAACCGACATATCATTCCCACGAAATCGCAAGGGTTCTCTCAAACCTCTCAAGACATTATGGAGAAGTACAATGGGTGTTCAGTCCCCCAGTACAGACGCTACCGTTGGATTTACTCGCTTCGAGCCAATCGATCATCGCTTACGGTTTGTGAACATAACTGCTCCAAGTAAAGCCACCATGCTGAGCAGAACGCCAAATCCAGGGACATTGTCTTCAGTCCGATCGTCCATATCCTCTTGTGAATCGAAAACCTCGTTTGAATAAATGCCATCGACGCATGTCCCACTTCCAACAATGAACTCTGCTTCTGAATCTGACAGTACGGTAGCGTTCTTGACATCGGTACTGAGGTCGGTGCTTTCGTAGAGGGATGCAAGTACCGAGTAACATCCTTTCTCCAAGGAAAAGTTGTGTCCGTATTGTTCGCCGTTTTCTTCAATGCCGTTCCACCACCAGATGCCCTTCCACTCTTCAGTTTCAAGGTCCTTAACGACAATCAATGCGGTATAAGTCAAGCCTGTCTGAAGTTCGTCCACTTCTGCTTGGTAATTGTAGCCCCAAGTTGAGGCGTTGCTTGAAGGTGTATTTCGAAGTTGAACTGAATTTACGGTGATGTTACCAGCAGCTTCCAATGGTTCAGATTTCTCGCCCCACAGCCATACCATGTTGCTTTCATGCTTGTTGGTGTCCTCGCCAATGAGGAGACGACCATCATCAAGAACCAGAAGATTGTCAGGGCCAGCAAGGTTGTTTACATCGCATTCGTATTGAGCCGAAGAGGTGTAAGGGCCTCCGGAAATGACTGGGTCAATACGGTTGACATCCCATCCATTGCCAAACGCCATTCGGTAGACGATGCCACAGGAATTCAGTGAAACATCGATGTCGTCTTGTCCATCGGTCATGGCCGATTCAATTCTCGACATCGCAAGGTAGAGACTATCAGGCACGTTTGGATTGAATGCAACACCTTCCATCTTACTCCATTCATCCGTAGCACCAAGTGCTGCTGCTGCTTTGCGTGACTCGAGGAAAGGGACTCTGTCATCGTTTGCATATCCAATTGTACCGTCACCGTTGAGGTCCTTATTCAAACGCCCTTCAGCCCAATCATTGATCTCATCATCTGTAATGTACGAGTTCTGACCTGGAACGAAATCATCTGCTGTGATGCCGTTGTATTCATCAATCCAGGTTCGGATTTCATCGTTTGAAGATGAAGCCATTTCCATCCACTCTACGTCGAACCCTGTTACAGAAGAGTCTCTCGTGATGTCTTGAGTGACTTTCGCACCGTAAAGCGTGCCTGCACTGAGGTCGCCTGCTGTGTTTGCTACAAATTTGAACAGAACCGTTTCATAGCCATCGTCGGTAAGATAGACGGTTCGTTCATCTGGCATGACGGCTGCATTTTCGTGAGAGTAGCGGCCCATAGAAAGATGCCGTACGAAATCAGGTTCGGCGGTCGTTGCGTTCTCGATTTCGACGATGTACCCATAATCGTAAGGGTTCGGATAGTGACCGAGATAATTCTCTAACTTCGTTTGATCCGAATGGTACCTGAAACTGTCATCGTTCCAAAATTGAGTGTTGTCGAAATACAGTTCCTCTGAAAAAAGCGGGGACCCCCAAGGACTCATGCTGCCGAAACAGAACACCCAGCCGCCGTTGATACTGCTGAGGTTCAACATCTTGCTGCTCAACACGGCCCACTCGGAGGAGGAACTGTCCCATTCGAGTTCCAATTGACTGAGACCTGCCGGACGGTCTTCCCAAGCGGTGTAGAGATAACCGTGTGTGGCATCGACGTTCAATGGAACAAAGGCATTGTAGTCTGGTTTCTTGCTGATTAAAATCTGGCTTTCATCGTCGGCTGCGTATATTCCTCCTGCAACGCCGCCTTCGGAAAGTGCATCTCCGCTTTGCAAAATCACCTGATAGTCTCCGTAAGATGTTCGAATACCGTGCCAAATATCATCCGCACTGCTTGAGGAGGCCAGTTCAGGAACTGTTTCGGGAAGATCATTCCAGTCAATACCGTTGATGACTCCAATTGTTGCCTTGTAGTTGTCTTCATCAGGATGCATGGCATTGACAAAGAAGTTACCGTTTGCATCGATGTGCATTCCAGTGACCTCTGCCTCGGGGGGAAGCATCATGATCCGGGTCATCGATTCCGGAGTCGCATCTTCACCTCCTTGGGCCATCACGAAAGGAGAAATGTTGAGCGCAAGCAGTAAGCCAATGGAGAGAAGAATCAAGTTGGACTTGGTACGCATGATTTCCTCACCCCAGAGTGAATCAAAAACATTCCTCACGAATCAAACGGAAGGTCAACCTACCTACACGACTGAAAGGTGGAGAAGAGAACGATGCCGTTGGAGAACGTAAGTCAGAAAACATTTATTCATATACTACAAGGCAGTTTTGTTTGATATGGCACTCACATGTAACATCGGCGCTGCAGGTAAAGCATTCCGTTTGAGAATTGGTATCGCAACCGTATTTGGCGGACTTGTTCTCGGGCTTATTACCGCAACTGGCATCCTTCCTTCTATCGCTTGGGTAGCCGTCGCAGGTAGCCTTCTTGGTGGCTCTTTCTCCATATGGGAAGCACGTGCTGGATGGTGCGTTGTCCGAGCTATGGGATTCAAGACTGCATTGTGAAATTATTCGTCTTCTTCCGACGAAATCTGTTTGACTGTTCTTGGTACTGCTGCATCCGGTAACTCAGCCAACTTTCGTTGGGCCCCGTCTGCCAGTTTCAGTTCCTCGAGGCGACGCCCACTTGGAATCACACTGCCATCGTACGAGCCTACCGCATCGTTGTAGGCGCCAACAACGGTATTGATTCCTCGACCCATTTTCGCTAAATCATGACTGAACTTGCTGACTCGGTCATAAAATTCTCGGGCTTTCTTGTGTATTTCTTTTGCATTATCCGCCATTGATTGCTGTTGCCAGTACAGTCCAACCGTACGCAGTAACGCGATAAGCGTCACCGGAGTGACGATGAGAACATGCTTGTTGAAAGCATACTCTTGGAGCGTTGGTTCATACTCAAAAGCGGTAGAGAGAATCGGTTCAGCCGGGATAAACATCACCGTAAAGTCAACCCCATCCAGAAGGCGAGGGTAGTCTCGGTCCACCAAGTCGTCAATGTGTTTTTTCACTGCTTTGGCGTGCTCTTTCATCTTCACAGCTCGAGCGTTACTGTCTTCCAATTCCAATCCGTCCCAGTAAGCAGCGAGTGGTACTTTCGAATCGACCGGAATGCTTCCTCCGTTGGGAATGTTGGCCAGGAGGTCCACCCGTGCACCACCAGCGCCGGACTTGAGCGTGACTTCTGTATCAAAATCGCAGTGTTCGAGCATTCCTGCTGCCTCAGCGATGTTCTTGAGAGCCACTTGCCCCCAATTCCCTCTGGCCTTGACTGAGCCTCTGAGAGCTGTTGACAATTGCACATTTGTATCGCGAAGATCCACAGTTTGTTGATGGAGCATGTCCGCAGTTCGCTTCAACCCCTGATACGCTCCTTCGCGCTTGAGTTCCATCTCACTGGTTGCCTTTTCCAATTTCTCAAGGTGTTCCTTGATAGGCGTCACCAGGGACTCCACCTCTTTCTTTCGAGCCACGTGATCCTTTGCCGATTCAGATTCAACCTTGCCGAGTCGTTCCTCAGCAAGCCGTAGAAAATCTTCTGAATTTTGTCGAGCGACGTTGGTTGCCACGCTTTGCATTTCGGCCAACATTGAATCTTTACTCAACGAAATCGCTGCAACTTGAGCCTCAGCACGTATCACGTCACCAGAGTACCGGTTCTTCGCCAAAAGCCAACCAATACCTAAGCCCAATGCCGTTCCAAGTATGATAAATCCGTATTCAGCAAGGCCAGCCATATCACAATGAAAGTGTCGACACTTCTTGAAGACATTGGCGTAAAGAGGACGAGTGCCCAATCACTTACCACGGTTGAGGTTTGCCTTAAGTGAAGGACGCAATTTCTCTGCTCCCTTCCCCTTGTTATGCAAACCACGACCTCGCTTTCCAGCAGAGGTCTTGCCTCGGAAAGCCCGTCCACGGTGGGACTTGTTTCCGTTCGCACCGCTGAACACACCGAGTTGCTTGTCAGCAATGATTGCGGGGTGGTGCGTATCGATGAGAATGACTTCGTAGAACTTGTGCTTACCGTCTTGTCCGACCCAGTATGAGTTGAGGACTTCCATGTTCGGGAAATGACGTGCAACCCGCTCTTCAGCCATGCGCTGCGTGTTCTTTGCCATGGTAATCTTCTTGATACCAGCCTTACTTGGCTTGCGCTTCATGTGAATCTTACCCTTGCGAAGTCCACCACGGCGGATACGAGTACGAATCATGACAACGCCTTGCTTGGCCTTGTAACCAAGGCGACGTGCAGCGTCTATACGAGTAGGCCGTTCAATCTTGCAATTGACCGGTTCTCGACGCCATTGAGCCATACGGGTCTGGCGGAACATGTGAGGCGTAGCCTCTTTTGGTTGCTTCCAAGTTTCACGAACATGTTGATACAATCCCCGAGTCATAATGAACACCTGCGCTTCTCAGCATCCTGCCGACTTAACTCCCCTTTATGAGTCTGTCCACGCGATTGGAGTGCCTCGTTTTGATGTAAAACGCGTGCTGCTCGCGTGAAACGGTGCAACATCTCATTCGGTTGGAAGGCCTTCTGCTTGGATTCCACGCCAGCCACCCCAAAGGGAGATAGCGTTACTGTAGCCCATTTCTTTCAGGGATTTAGCCGCAATTGCGCTTCGGAATCCGCCTCCACAATACAAGACCATCCGAGTATCGTCATTGAAATCATGCTTCTCAATGTCACGCTCAAGAACACCTTTGCCGATATGAACCGAGCCAATCAGATGCCCGGCGTCATACTCATGCTGTTCACGAACATCAAGCACCACAATCGGTTGTCCATCAGCAAGCATCGAGCGTAATTCCCCAGCCTCGCATTCTGGAATCGCTGCTCTTGCCGCCTCGACCACCGCTAAAAATTTCGCACTGTGCTTCTTCGCCATAGCAACCCCAGTGCGGATAGCCTCATGAGGACTGCGGACCACGGCTTACCATGGCAGGGCAAATCACGGGCGCTGAAGCCGTGCTGGCTGCACTGCTCGCTCAAGATAACCTTGAGATGGTTTTGGTTGACAGGGATAAGGATACCACGGAAATCCGACGGCTGTGTGAAGAACTGAACATCCCGCTTGAAGAAGGTTCGACCAACGATCTTTGGCGCATGTCAGCAGAAGGCCATGTTGATGCTTTAGCTCTCATCGGTCGAACACCCAATGGCGACTTAGAGCAGGTGCTTGAGCGAGGCGGTACGGTGTGGTTTTTTGACGGTGTTACGTATTCAACGAACCTCGGATTTGCAATTCGTACGGCCGAAGTATCGGGTGCTGATGCTGTCGTACTTAACGTCGCCAAAACCCATGAAGAGCGACGAACAATTCGACGCTCAAGCATGCGTGCCGACCGATTTATTCCGGTGGTCTACAGTACGACTGAAGAGATACTAAAGGCCGTTAAAAGCACAGATTTTCGATTGATTTCGGTTGAAGATGTCGGCACTCACGAACCTTGGGATGAAGACTTAACAGGCAATGTGATGCTTGTTGTTGGAGCTGAAAAAGAAGGCATCAGTGCGGAAGTATTGGATGCTTCAGATGCCTGCGTATTGCTTCCAATGGACGGTTTTGTTCCATCCTACAACCTTCAAGTGGCTGTTAGCGTTGTTGCTTTGGAAGCACTGCGTCAGAGAAACCTCAATTCCAAAAATTGAGAAAACTTCAGTTTGCGAACCCTTTAAATCGAGTCAGTAAAACATTCCGTTGGGTTCAGTCCGTTGGAAGGTGGGATACATGGATGAGGGTTTGAAAAAACTGTTCTATGCGCACCTTACTGAAATGGTCTTTCAAGCCGCACAAGTGAATCCGAGTTTGAAGGTGTTTTATCGACAGAACGGTTCAAAGGAAGAAGTGTTCAAAAAGTTGGACTTCAAAGGCCAAATCTCCCTCCAAAAGAGGCTTGACCGACTTTTTCCTGATGAATTCCGAGTTCAAGCTGGACTTGTTTCTTTTACCGAACGCTCGAAGCACGAAAAAATGGTCGAAAAGCGAGCCAGTCTTCGTCAACAGCGCTTAGAAGCGCATATTTTAGCAACGCAAAAGGCGGCACAAATCCACTTTGAAAACCATTGGCCACCGACCAAACGTGACCAAAAAAAACTTCGGCCGTTGGTACGGAAATCGAGAGGGAAAAACTGCCCCACTTGTGGCGTTGAAATGCTTCCCCGAAACGGAATACATGGCTTTACTGTTGAGCACATTGTACCTGTGCGATATGGAGGAAAAAACACCTATGACGGAGAATTTCCACAGTGTGTAGGAATGTGCTATCTTTGCAATCAAACCAGAAACAACATCGTTCTCGCCATCGGTCGAGAAGAAATCCGCGGCAGAACAAGGATGACTGACCGGGCAATTCGTTTTCTCATCACCCAAATCTACGGTGAACGCGACCAGGTTGACAGCCAAATGGCACAACTGTTTTCCGAACAGTATCAACTTGTATCCTCACAGGAGATCGCTGTGGAAGAATACGACCTATGGGGTATTGGAGAATGGGTGGAATACCAAATACCTCCTGAGGAAAATTCCACTCCCCATTTGACAAACATTCCTGACACTGAGGAAGATGATGTCGAACCGGTCTATCTTGATCTCAATAAAGAACAAGCCGTTGCTTGCTTGAAGAGGGATTTGAAGAAGGCGATTGAGGTGAGCAATAAGAACGGAAAACCGTATTCTGTAAAAAGGCTTGAAAGGCTTTGGCTCAAGCACGGTAGTCCTGAACAATTCCGAGAAAAAATCGGTATGCAAAATGAAGACATTGACGTCATCCTCTTCCGCCTTTATCCGCATCAGTTCATTCTTGAGACAAAAGGTACGGTTCGATACATTCACGCTCTTGAGAATGAAGGCCGTCACTTTTACGACTTTTCAGCGGAGGTCGCCATACCGCCCTTGACGAAGACGCTCAATGAAGAGGAACTGGTCGTCGCTGAAACAGTTCACGCCACCCCCGTGCCCGTACCAATGCCCGTTCTTTTCGTCCGGGATGCTCTGGCTCCGCTGCATCTTTCTGACGAGCAGAATGAAGTACCATTTGAAAGAATCAAAGAAGTTCTCGACGGTTTACGGAAAGAAGATGGGATGGATTGGGATACATATCTCGACTTTTTCAACATTGTACCCAGTGGAAGTTTAGCTGAGAGAATCAATCTGCTCTTGGGAGAATGCGGGTTCAAATGCCACCTCAAGAAAGACAATCAAAACCTCTTCTTTGTCTTTGAACCGCCTCACGTTTTTGAACAACATTAGACAGCCTGAGACCAAAATTCTTCGATGACACTGCTATCGGTCATCGGGCCAAGATGGCGGTCAATCATTGTGCCATCGCTGCCAACGAGGATAAGCGTAGGCGTGTTGTTGATGTTCAGGGTAGTCGAAAGGGCAGCATTGGCTGAAAAAGGCGTATCCACTGTGCTGTCGGCTTTGCTTTCATTGACTTGAAGGTGCCAATCTGAAAGCTTGGTTGAGTCCGAATCATCGGTTGAAACGATGATGTAGATGTGCTCGGGAAGTTGTGAATCCACCGCATGCATTGTTGGTCTGCACTGACTGCACCATGAGGCTGAAAAATGAAGAATGTAAGGCGTTCCAAGTAAATTATCAGAAGAATACGTCGCATCATCGTCAGCGACGACTGTGAACGCAGGTATGGATTCTAACGTTTCAGTATCGTCGCCACCAATGCAACCTGGTGAGACAGTCAACATAAGCAAAAGAAGGGAAAGACAGATTGTGCTGAACTTCATGGTTTGGCGTAGAGAATATCCCACTTTATTCTTACCCCTACATGACATATAGGCAGTGGATTTGATAAACAAAAGGATGGTAAAGAATTTGTGCGTCACCAAATCGTAGTATCGCTCCTCTTGGCCCTGGCCGTGTTGTTCTCTCTCAGTTTGAGTGAGGTTCATTCTGGCGCCACCGAACTCGAAGAAGTGAAATTTTCATTTGTTGATTCTGATAACGATGGCTACGATGAAACGGATGCATGCCCCGATGTAGCTGGTAATTCTACTGCGGACCGTATAGGTTGTCTTGATTCAGATGGAGATGGGTTTTCGAATGCAGACGACGCTTGGAATTACAGTGATGGAGCCGATGTATATCCGCTGCGAGAGGATGCATGGAGCGACCAAGACGGGGATCTATGGGCGGACCAAGTGAATCTCGACATCACTGATGATTGCCCGCTCAAGTTTGGAACGAGTCGAGAGGTTTTGTTTGGTTGCTCAGACATGGACTTGGATTGGATTCCAGACGTACTTGACACCGACATCGACGGAGACGGCATCTCGAACGAGATGGAAGCAGCCGCCTCGTTGGTACTCACGTACTACGACCCGATGGACCCGAATTCGGTTCCTGAAGATTCCGACTTTGATACGTTGCCGGATGCTATTGACGATGATGACGACAACGACGGTTGGCCGGACATCATCGAACAAGACCGAGGGTCGGACCCATTGGATGTCGAAAAAACCCCGTTCAATCAGTATTTTGGCATCAATACCGGCTTCTTTTACTTGGGTGGTTTCGAAGCCACCTCATCCTATGATGCTGAAGCCTTTGAAATCTCAATCTCAGGCGTCATTGAAATTGTCACAGAGGAATTGGTCATCCCGTTTCTGCTGATTCCACTGTACCTGTATTTCTTCATTTCGAAGAAAAGAAGATTTGAATCATTGCGCACTGAAATCCGAGCAACAAAAAAAGCGGATGAATTGTATGTACTTGAACGACAAGTGAACGCTTTGGTTGAAAACAGGAAAATCAATACGTTACACGGACTGATTCTGAGAAACTCCATTGAAGAGCAAGAAACTTTGACGCGACAATTGAAAGGAAGTATCGACTAAGAAGAATAGTTCACCTTACCATGAATGTTGAACTGCATGGATTTGGGCGGTTGAACGCAGTGCAGATTGGCGAACACCGGGTGAAGAATCGTTCAAGCCGGCTTCAAGGTATATGAGTGCCGATTCATGGCCTGTTTCACCAAGATATTCGGCCGCATTTCGACGGACATAAATCGATTTGAACGCTAGGAGATAATGGCCAATGGTCTTGATGGCTTGTTCACATCCGATTTTAGCAAGCGTGGAAATCCCCCGCACGATGATGGTGTTACGTTGACCGTTCAACAAATGGGTAATGTAGGGTACTGGAGAGAAACCATCGACCCTTTCAAGTGCAGAAAGTAATGCTTGGTGGAGGTTTGGTCGGTCGTAAAACGACGGGATTTGGGATTCAAACCACGGTCCAAACGACTCAATACTCTGCAGAAGACAGCGAATAACAGCATCATCTTCATGGTTCAATGTCGAGATCAACATGTGTTCAGTTTGCTCATCACCTGAGTGTCGAAGTGCGCGTATTGCGTTCACCATCTGAACACTGTTCCCTTTCTCAAGGTAGGGCTTCAAAATTTCAAGCTTGAGCGTTGGCTCAATTTCAAGATGACCAATGTGGGGTATGGCGACGTTACATTCCGAATCAAGAACGGGTTGAATGAGGTCAAGTTTCCGTTGTGAGTCAATGGGTAAAGAGCGTATTCGAGTCATGACTCTGTGAAGAACCGTTGAGGCAGAATCGTCAAGCATTGGCCTCAAAAGTTTCAGTTGATGCTCAGTATCGTTGGAACGTAAACTCTCTACAGCCCATGAACGCAGAGATTGGTCTTCATGCTTAAGAAACCGTTCAATGTCTTGCTCAGTGAAAATATAGTGACAGGAATAAAATTGCTCAGCGACCCAGCGGCTCACCCCGTTTGGATTGGTTTCATCCGTAGCCAAATGAATGAGAATCCATCGTAGCGTCGTCTGATGGCGGGTAGGAGAAAGACGTCGAGCGTGATGACGCCATTCTTCAGCCGGTTGTTCTTGGATGTATTGTCGCGCCTCGCCGTCGTTGCACTCAAGCGGATGGGTCGCCAGTCGTGGGGGGTGAACATAGTCGTGAACATGCTGAGGGGGCAGAAGAGCCAGTTGTTCTTCAGTGAGAATGGCTTTGAGGGTGCGTGGTACCTGAAGCGGGTCAAACTCTTCAGAACCAAGTAGGAGAATCATGCTGGCGACCATGTCGGTGTGTAAAGGCCGCGGGCGTGTCGCCGAATGGGCGCGTACACATGCGCTTTCACCGTTCAAATAGATGGGGAGATGGTTGCGCTGGTGCAAGTCAGGATTGCCAGCATCCAAAGAGGCTGCACGAAGAGGGAACACCTCAACAGTTTGCCCGTTAATGGACTGCGTAAGGGAAACGAAACCCTCGCGAGTGGATTTCTGCCATAGACTCCCTTCAGCGATTGTATCGCACCAATTGAGGGCACGAAGAATGGCCAAAACCCTGCTTTTAGAAAGGTCCATGTTAACCAGAAGGTGCCCAAATGGGGTATCAATCATCATGGAAACTTGAGTATTCAACTCCTAATAAACTCAAGACGTTTGAGTGCAACGACAGCGAGCTGACCTCAGCATGAACTTCATCCACCCTCTCGAGGCGTTCCAGTTCAAGACTGAAGATGCTCAAAACAGACGGGTCTGAACAGCATATACGGGCTCAGATTGATGAGCATGCACCTTGAACATGAACCGAGCAAGTTCCCATGCAGCATCGTTCAATTGCTGGAGAGATGGTGCTGGTTGATTTGAATCGCCACTCATCATCGATGATGCAGTCGGCCAAAGAGAGTTTGATGCGATTTCGAGCTGACCTTCAACGGCTGTCATCGCTCCCACGACAGGGTGCTGTTGGCCGTTGATACAAACCGTGAATCCCCCTTTCTCTTCGGAAACCGATACATCTGAGGCGGAGAGGAAAGGAAAACGCTCAGCGGTTTGTTCACTCAGAGCAACGCAATGCTCTGCGAGCCAATTCGGATGCTGCGCAAAGTCTCCATCAGCCAGAGGGCGTGAAAGTTCGTGTGGTGTAGAGGCGTGTTCAGATTCAAAAAAGTGAGAACTGTATCCCTGTTCTGCAAGGATGCGACCAACAAAAGCGGTTATCCAATTTCTTCGGTTGAGAAGGTATACGCCTTCGGTTAGGCTTGGACTGCGATTCACATGAGCGGCATAACGTTCGGTGTCAAGGCGCGTTGAATGGGTCACAATGTCCCGTTTACGAACAACACCCATGACCGGTTCAGAAGGAAAAAAGGCTCGATCAAACAAACCATGGCACCATTGAACGCCAACCACTGAGGATGGATCTCGCCCATCAAGGGCGTATTTGTCGTTCAGCATCTGCGATTGTTCCAAGGAGGTGTCGAGGTTTTTGGTCCAAAGTGGAAAGGCTTTCCCCCATGTCATTCGGAGGTTGTTATGCAATTCACCATGCCGGACAAGAGAGTGTTGACAGAGGTTCCACAATTCATACGGCGAGTTTGCTGATTCGAGTTGTTGTTGCGAGAGTAAAACGGGTCTCGGGTCATCGGAAGTATCCCTCCACGATTGCTTGGCCCAATCTGGGAGGTTCGAGGATGCATACGGTTTCGGTACCGCGTAGATGTGATGCCACGCATGTTCTCGAAAAACCAACAGCTCATCGAGGTACTTATCTGCAGATTTTGTGCCAACGGCAGCCGCTTCTCGAGCAACCCTCATCGGCGATAAAAATCCGTAATGGAAAGCGTGCGATAGCCGTGAAACGCCCGTTGAATCTGCAGCGTTATTTCTTCTCCGCGCATAGCCGTTCAGTCCTTTGTCGAAGAATTTCTGCCATTTCTGTAGCGCAGCGTTCTCACCACCTCGAACATCCCAAATCGGCAAAACGGTCGGGTCGATGTTGCATTCTTGAAGCAAGGCAATCCGCTGATTTGGGTCCTTGATGCGGTTCGCAATATCGACGGGCTCGAACGGAAGTTCTCCCGAGTATTTTTCGGCCTGAACATCGAGAATAGGCCACGATGCCTGCAATCGTTTCTTTCGCAGCCGCTTGGTTGCATCCCGGTATTTGTAGGGGCGGTCAACTGATTTTCCAAACAAAGGCATCGGAACAACACAGTGGCAATCAACATCAAACACGGGTCCTTTGGCCGACTTGGAAAGAGTCTCAAGCCATTCTGTCCAAGGCGGAAGTGGAAACATGTCGGTGACGATGCAACTGGCTGTTTGACTGAATTCTTTCAGAACCGGCTGGCGATGACCTTCACGTGCAACGTGAAGCACATACCGAAGACCGCTCTTTCGGCAGTTCTCATCCATGTCAATGGCCGCTTCCAGCAACATGTTATGATGACGAAGGGAAGCGTGTGGATATCGCTCATCGATACCGTGGTAAATCAAGAGCGGGAGACCGTGCTGATGTGCAAGAGTAGCCCCCACTTCAATCGCTGGATTCTCGTGAACGCGAAACGAGGACTTGAGCCAAACCACGACCGGTCCGCCTCCGTTGAGTGAACCAACCGAATTGAGTTGGCGAGTTCGTTCAGCCAAATGACTCGGAAGTTCGTCAATCATGTCCTACGCTTCGTCTTCTTGGCTATATACCGCTGTTTAAGCCATGATAAACGAGAAAAAAAAACTATAATATCCAAAGATGACGAACAAACATGAGCAAGAACATGTTCTTCAAAATCGTTACCGACCCCGAAGTTGACCCACGAAAGTGCATCGTTGGCATGGCTTGTGCCAATCAAGCGATAAAGGACGGTCACCAAGTCAGTGTATTCTTCGCTTCATTCGCGGTAAAGCTCTTGCAAAAAGAATACATCTCCGCCCTTGACGGTCGTGTAGGTACCCCTGAAGGGTTCTGTTTCGACATCCTCAACGACCTCGTGAAAAACGCTGAAGGTATCTACTGCTCAACCGGATCCCAAGCCATCGTTGGCCTCACGCCTGAAAATTCAGACGGCATGTTTGTCGAAGACTTGGACCTCATTTGGAGTGGCCCACCTGGCGTCATTCAACTCGCTGTAAACTCTGAAATTCAGATGATTTACTGAAACCTAACGTCGTTTTCGACTGCCGTGAACTTCGTAAACAAGCAGCGAGCGGAGTTTAGATTCAGGTTTTGATTTGGCCGAATAGGACTTGCTAACGCCTTCTTTGCGCGCCGTTTTCTCATCAACAATCGGAGACGGATAATTTTCACCAATGAGGCAATTGAATTCCTTTTGTTGCTCGTCGCTCATCAGCCAAGGTTCGTGGATGTGTTCCTTGGGCACATCTCGCAACTCTTCAACCCAGGTTCGTATGAAATCACCATCGGGGTCTTGGTCCGTGGATTGTTTGCGTACAGAATAGGCTCGTATTGAGTTGATACCGGTCACACCCGATTGCATGTGAACTTGTGACCAGTGGATGCCCGGCTCGTAATCCAAGAAACAACGTGCGAGATGGAGGCCAGTATCCGTCCAAGGCAGCCAAAGCGTGTATGAAGCGACCGATTGAAGCATGGCTCGCATTCGGAAATTAATCCAGCCGGTCGCTATCAATGAACGCATGCAGGCATCAAAGAACGGCCACCCCGTTTTTCCTTGAGACCAGGCAGCATACCGCTCAAGGTCCATTTCTCGTGCCAGATGACCGTCCAATTCCGGATTCAAGGCGATGACATCCATTGTTGCCTCTGATTCCAACCGTTGGATAAAATGGCAATGCCATGCCAAACGGCTTTGAAACGAGCTCAAACTCGATGTCCAACCAAGGTTTTCTTTCGAACGAGGATTGACCTTTACTTTTTTCTGCTTGCGGCGGGTGTGGTGGAGAATTTGTCGAATGGTAATGCAACCTGCAGCAAGATAAGGTGACAACCGGGAGCAAGCATCCCATCCCGTTTTGGGGCTGGACATGTCTTTGCGATAGGTTCGACCACGTTCGTCCAAAAAGGAAAACAGCACGTTGAGTGCGGCTTTTTCCCCCGGCAGTGGACGGTCGACCAAGGTTCGAGCAGTGAGCCCTAACTGTTCCATCGAGTGAATGGAGTTGGAAGTGAGCCCTTTGGGTGATTCCATGCGCATTGGCGTCGTGATCTGTTCAGCAGTCACTCGCGCATCGCGATGTTTCTTCCAATTATCCCGAGTACCAAGACGGCGTACGACGCCGTTGGTAGGAAACTCAGTGAACTCAACATCGTTTGTTGAACACCATGCTGCAACCGATTTGTCTCTGTCCCACGACCATTGAAGACCCGTTTCCTCGTTGCTGAACAGGTGTTTGATGCCGTACTCGTCATGGAGTTGCGACAACTGTTCGGTCACCTGCCCCAAATTGAATTGCATTGAACCGCCGATGGATTCCAAGGAGGTCCGTAATTCCGTCAAGCAATCCAATTCCCATTCGATATGAATCGGGTCCACATCCGCCCTCTCGAGGCGCTCAGGTTCAAGATTGAAGATGCAAACGACGGGATAAGGCCCGTTGATGGCTTTGACCAGAGCAGGGTTATCAGAAACCCTGAGGTCTCGCTTAAACCACACAACGGATACAGACACAGAGATCAATTTTTGTCAAGGCTCTTTTAATTCATGTATTGAAATGGATGTTTTGCACACGGCAAAAAACGACAAGAAACCAAGAACATGTGTTCACTGTTCAACATCAAGACGCTCGACTGAACCGGATTCTGTGGTGAAATATCGATAGAAGAAATACACCGAAAAGCCTGTGAGAATATGCCACATTGCGTGAAACTGAAACAGGGTGTCTGGATTGCAAGCAGCCTCTCCGTCGCGCCCGTATCGCCAAACGATGTTGGCAACAACATAGCACGCAACTCCAAACCAAAGATGAGGAGAAGGTTGGCGAGTAAGTGCTTGACCCGATTGGAAATGCAAGTAAAGTGCGATACCAACGAACATCAAACACAAGATGACAATCTGCATGTAGGGAACACCGACTGAAAGCGTTACACACGCTATCAAAGGCAGGGAGATCATCCAAGTAATTCGGTTTTGACTGAGGTTTTGTGCTTCTTGAATAATCCAAACTCCGATGTAAAGTGACCACATGTAATCGCGAGTGATGCTTGAAAGCCGCAGTTTGTGCGAGCCAGAGAAATTGTCCATCAGGACGTGATTGTTGTTTGCAGCATAGGTATCAAGCAAGGCAGTCAACACGAACATCGTGAAGAAAACGCTCAGGAAAGTCCGGTCGCTCCACTGGTATTGCCGACTCAAATTGTAGTAGACTGGAAACGAAATGAAAAACAGCATTCCAGTCCAGTCCATGCTGGTTCCCCAGTTTGTATTGGTTCCGTGCATGGCGAAACTGCCGATGCCGATGTACATCGAGCCGGCGGCAAAGAGAATTGGATACACGCCTCGCTCAAGCATCGGGTTGGCTGCCTTTTCTTGATGTGAGGGCATGTTCCAAAGGATGACAAGACCAACGAAAACATAGGTCAAGTTGGACAACGTATTCATTGGCTCTTTGATGAGCCCAGTGGAAATGTCTTCGCAAAACCGCGTAGCAGATTGTATTGGTTCAACCGCCCACCTTGACGCCCCAAAAAGAACGTACATGAGTCCCAAAAGTGAGAGAACCCCAAGCGAGATGAAGAACTCTCGCTTTTGCTCAAACATCGTTGAAAACGACATCTGGCTCATACCTCTCCGTACCGTCAATAGTATATGTTTTTGAGTGTGAAAAACCAATACAAGCACGAAAAAAGCGCCAACAGAATCTATGTCTCTCTCAAGAACGTGTTGCCCCAAAACGGCTGTAGAGAACTGCAAAAGCAAAGATAGCATTGTTGATACCAAGAATAAGCGTTGGTAAGAAGTCCAACCGTTCGACGACGGCAAGGCATGCAAAAACGATGGATTGCATACCGTATCCGAGCGCTGAAGAACTGGTCAACTCGACTTTCAAATTCTTCGAACCACGGCCTGTCAACGCTGTGACGATTCGGTCTTGCCAATAGAAACACACCAGGTAAATGGCGTGGAAGATTTTGACGTTTCTTTGCTTCTCCCAGGGATGGGCATCGGGGCATTTTCGCTCGTCCATTCGACTGGTCGTATCTCCCGAACCTGATGCGCGCAATCGAATCGAAAAATGATTGAACAACGAGTATTGGAACAAAATGGCGAGAATCATGCCTCCGGTGAGGGCCAGTTCCCATTCCAAAACGCTTCCAAACGCCAGCATAAGGGCAATCAGGCCAATTGTGTCCGCTACCGTATCCCAAAAACGACCCACATGCGACGGGCGCTCCCTCATCCGAGCTAATTCACCATCAACTGCATCGACAACCCCCTTGACAATCAAAAGCAAACACGCCACGACCAACTCGTCTTGAAGAATCAACCATGTACAGAACAACGTGAGAAGAAAATGAAGATTGGTCACTTGTATGACCGAAACAGGCTTGTCCTTGAGAAACCGAGCAAAAATTCGAGCGATGGGTCTGCCCCAATCGGATAAATCGAACGGCTTGTTCGCCCCGTATTTCTTCGATGCCAATTGGTACGCCCATATGTTGCCCGTGGCTCTTTACAAATAGCCGTTGAGGATGGATATGCTGTGTAGAGGCATTTTGCCAGTCCTAGGAAACCCTTTTAATCAGTCGTTCATGTCATAAATCATGTCCTTTCGATCTGTGTCTACAGCAATAATGTTGACCGTTATGATGTTTGTAGTCCCCTTTGCAAATGTAGCATCTGCCGACGGAACAACCCAAGCCCCATCATCGTATGCCTACTTACCAAGTTGGAATGGTGCCATCACAGGAGATTTGGAACAAGTCGGAGAGAATTATCTCGGGCATACATTTAGCAAACATGATTTTGATGAAGAGAACAACATGTATTTTGTTTCAAGTGAAGATTACGGCAGTTGGATGAACAGCCAATATTCTGCGAATGGAAGAGGATTCCATCTGTTGAAAATAACACCCGATGGCAGTGTAGAATATACTGAAAAAGTATCCTGTACCAATTATTGTAATTCTCCGGATTATGCGTACTCAAAAGTTGTAGGAGTTCACGCCGTTGCAGAAGACCAACTCTTTGTCACCTTTTCAGTATACAATACTCAACTCAGTTTCGGTTCGAACAGTCAATTCTTTTCTGGTAATAACCTGATTACAGCGTTTTACAACAACGGAACATGGGATTGGGTCGATTCCGAATCGACATTGTCTCGTGGCTACGCTGAGCTCGTGTACCAAGACCTTGATGATAACGACAACTTGTACACGGTGCTCAAGGGTCCGTCGACATCCGGTTGGTCTGAATACAGCATCTCATCTGCCTCAACAGCAGGTACAAACTGGGTGAGGAGTTTGGAAGTCCCCTATCAATCACCACAGTACAACAATCTTCCGCCTTTGTTTGATGTCAATGAAACCGGCCTCCACATCTTTGCAACTGTCAAGAGTACAATCAAGTATGACTCTCAATCGACATCTTGTCCGCTTGGTGGGGAAGATGGTTTTTGCCACATGTGGCTACAAATCAACACCAATGGAGTCAAACAATCAGTGAGCAGTTCGCTGTACTCTTCTCTTTATATTACCTCGATGATGGTTGAAAGCGGCAGCATGTATCTTACTGGCAGCACCTACGATTATGTTTCTGGCTCAAACACTGAAAGTAACTTTACTGGGCAGAAAATTTCTCACTCACCGAGATATGCACAGTATCTTGCTGTCATGAATCAAAACGGGAGTTGGGATGGCTACATGGTCGTTAATGAACAATCTGAATCAGCCTATGGCCTATCCTCTTTCATCGTTGATGTGATGGACGATGGTAGCGTAATTTTCAGTGACTGGTATTATTCTCAAACGAGCGTCGATGGCGAAATTATCAACGAATACAGCGACGCTGCTCTTGAATACATCATCTCCAAAATTGATGTCAATACCGGCATCGTGTGGTCCGCAAATGTTGGCTTCGATAACGCTAATTCTCTCCCAACTCTATCGTTGAGCGACGGAAATACCACCGCATTCTTGCTTACCCACCCCTCAAACAACGGATTTGCGAAGTATCAATATCAAGGCGCTGAAGTGAGTTCTCCTACTGGGTCCAACAACAGTGAGATCTTATGGGTAGATCTCGAAAATGGAGATATCATCGATGTTGAACCAACAACTGCTACAAGCGTTGATGGGCGTTCAAATGACGGAGGAGTCATCGCCTCTCAATCGAACTTCATGTTTTATTTTATGCCGGATTTCGATGGTGACAACATTGGTTCAAACGACAACTGTCCAAACACATTCAATCCAACTCAGAGCGATTACAACAACAACGGTGATGGAGATGCTTGTGACCCTGATGACGATTCGGATGGCGTCATGGATGGGTTTGATTCATGCCCTCTCGGTGTCCTTGGTTGGACTTCAGAATCAATCACAGACCACGATGGCGACGGTTGCAAAGATTCGGCAGACGAAGATTTGGATGATGATAACGACGGGTTGCCGGATTCTACAGATGCTTGTCCTCTCGGAATTGGAGGCGCAAGTTACGACCTCGATGGCGATGGTTGCAAGGATGTAGAGGATGATGACGATGATGGAGATCTCATACGCGATGAATCGGACTTGTGTTCAATGGGCGTTATCGATTGGTCCTCAGGTACACTCACTGACCATGACGCAGACGGGTGTCTCGACGACGACAACGAGGACAGTGATGATGATAATGACGGCATTGCCGACTCCGTCGATTCTTGTCCGAGAGGTGCAGTGGGCTGGCCATCAAATCTCAATACTGATTTCGATAACGATGGTTGTAGAGACGGTTATGAAGATGAAGACGATGATGGAGACGGTATACCGAACAGCATTGATAATTGTCCACAATCGATAGGAATTGTAAACGCTCAAGGATGCACCGCCACTCAATCGCTTGACGACGAGAACGGAGGTTCGAGTTTAGTGTACTATGTCTGCCCAGTAGGAAGTGTGGTTGTTCTTGACCCTTCAGATTGCCCTGCGGACAACTCAAACACGAATACCAGTCAATCGAACAACGATTCGACTGTTGAAGATACCGCTTTTTACTATGTTTGCCCTGGTGGCACAGATGTTGTTGAAGATCTAAGCGAGTGTTCTGAAATTATCGGTAGTGGAGGCACAAACGTTACGCTAATTGTCGACCCGAGTTCAAATGAATCGAGTGACTACTCCACGTGTCCAGACGGTCGCGCAATCGTTCTCGATTTGAAAGATTGTCCAGGCGGAAGTAACGATGCTGCTTCGTCCTCTTCCGATTCGGATTCCAATGATATGATGTTGTTTTTCATGGGAGGAACATTCGTGATGTCAACGATCGCTATGATCGCAATTTTCGTTCGACGACCACAGATACAGGAGGCGGATTTTTCTTCGAAGGTGCATTCAACAAATTACATGTTCAAAGAAGAGCCGGAAATTCCAGCACTGTCACCTCCTCAATCAGCCCCGCCCATGAGTATGGCGAACAATAAGTCAAGTTCAACACCCTCAGCAGACCTCATTGGACAAGCTCACAATGGCAAAGAGTGGGTCGAGTGGCCTGATAATTCAGGCAACCACTGGTACCGAGAAGTTGGGTTCGGTGGAGAATGGTCAAAATACGACAACTAGATGGATTAACAAGACGATAACGATGTGGAAAAGTCAACCACTTAGTGGATTTGTTCCGGTACAAATCCGTTAATTCTCTAATTACGCGTATATGCTCTCGAAACGAGATACTAAAGGATAAACCATTGATTTCTAACCATGGACATGTACGATTACTCCTTCTTTCTCTCAACGATGTGGGTTGGACCGTTCTGGTTTGCTATGTTGGTTTTCCCTGAACATGAAATGACGAAAAAGGTCATGCAGGGGCCATGGTTCTTCCTTGGCCCGATTCTCATATGGTGGGCTGCAACGATCGCTTCGCCTCAAGGATTGATTGACTTCGCAAAAGACTCCGCAGACCCAACTGGGATTCTTGAAAGCCTTGCTGCATTGATGGGGACAAAGGCAGGTGCCTCGGCAGCATGGGCCCACATGGTCGCCGGAGATATTTTCGTAACCCACTGGATGTGGAAGCGTTGTCTTGAAAACAACAGCCCGCGTTGGATATCAGCAACCACCGTTTTCTTTGGCGTCATGCTGATGCCGGTCGGAATTGCGATGCACATGCTGTTGGTCCGGCCAACTGCATCAAGCGAATGAAACGCTCAACCTCTCGATAGAGCGTGGACGAACCGAATGGCTACGATTAGAGTCCCCGCTCCCAGACTTGAACTAAGACAAGAACCATTTCCTAAAATAAAAGAAAACGTCGCATCAGAATGTTGACGAAAAGAATTAAATTAAAGGCTCAAGTTATTGGATGGTTCGTGAGCGGAAAAAAAGTGTTTTGACGAAAATTTGTTCATGTCATAAAGTAATAAGTTGATTGCTATTTGATTAAATAAAGTGAAATCCTTGTATAGTATTTGTTTAATCGTTATTTATGGGAAAACCCAAGAAGGTAGTCATACATCAAATCCAAAAATCTTTAACTAATTTAGAAGATACTTTGGATTATTTTGAACCGGATTATGTATTTCTTCTTTCCTCCGAACATTACTCTAAAGATAAACCAAACCTGGCTTTGAGGGAGATCGAAAATAAGAATGTCAGAGCATTGGGCGATAATGTTGTGAAAATTGAATATTCGGAATTGGTTACGATTGAGGAAGCTTGGCACAAAACAACCATGTCACGAGTGTACGATATATTCGGAAAAATCAAATCAAAATGCGAAGAAATGGCGGGTAAAGAAGGGTGTGTATTCTATTCGGGTTTAGCAGATGGGCCTGCATTGATGACAACAGGAGTCGCTTTTGCATCGGTTTTGCATGACATGAATACATATTTCACACGGGGGAGAAGAACTTACTATAATCGTGAATATGTATTAGAAATCCAGAACCTAAACAAAATTACGAATGTAAAGAATTGGATAGAGGCTAGACCTCTAAATGGGCGAAATATTCGATATCTCAAGCACATTATTGATTTTGAATCTGAGGGCGTTTCTGAAATTGGCACAAAAAACCTCGAAGGGGTAATGACTGAGACTACGAAAGCAATCAATAACGCTCTAAAAAAGTTAGAAAGGTATGAA
>Ga0209602_1001256_pt1 | contig 22560 bp, 23 predicted proteins | sample COGITO_mtgs_1205_3_FD_184810 | JGI IMG/M metagenome (GOLD analysis project Ga0209602, IMG submission 184810) | Pelagic marine microbial communities from North Sea - COGITO_mtgs_120524 (SPAdes) (version 2) | ecosystem: Environmental > Aquatic > Marine > Epipelagic ...
AATAAATAGAAACATTTTTATTAGTTTCTGGATTTTTAATTATATTATACATTTATAATATAACAATAAAATAATTTATTTTATTAAATTGTAAATAATAAACTCACTTATCATAAACTAATATCAGATTCAAAATATTCATTCGCTGCATTTTCTAAAGCATGATTAATGTGATATAGTAAATTTTGATACACTTGATTAGCCACTATTAACATAAATCTGTAGGTTAAATTACGATGAATATCTTTTAATAATTCGAATTTTTGTGATTTATTATTAATGGTTTCTAATTTTTTTATTTTTGTTATAATTTCTTTAAGAATTTTTTTTGTGTATTCAAGACTTTTAAATTCGTTAATTTCGTCATTGTGCCCCTCCCTTGGTAGGGCGTTACGAGTATACCAGGAGCATATCTGTGATACAAAAGTATACAATATAAATACAACACTAATTATATTTGTTAAATGAAATTCATAGATATTGGTATCAAAATCGTATTCGTCTTTATGTATATAAATTTTTGTAAAAAAATCTTTGTTTTCCGAATCATATTTTGTTTTAAATTTTTCAATATCGGGTTTAACAAAGGATCGGAAGCACGGCCTCGTCACAAAATATAACATATTTTTATTTAGATATTTTTTATTTTCATTTTTGAACGATTTTATGTTTTCTAGTAAATCATCTTCTGTTTTATAAGATTGTATGATGTTAATTATAGTTTGAAGTTTAGATTGGTAATCATCACTTCTAAACTCGTCCGGCATATCAAGTTTTAATTTTTTTTGCTTGTTGACTAGGCTGCTTTTATTTGGTTTAGGCTTAAAAAAATCTGTTAAGCCCCCTCCCACTGTTAAATTATTTAAATATTTTTCTAAGATAGCTATACCTTTTTTAGAATAAATAGAAACATTTCTATTAGTTTCTGGATTTTTAATTATATTATACATTTATAATATAATATAAGAAAAAAATATATTTTTTAATTAGTGATTTCACATTATTTAAATCAGACATAATCAAGGGTTTTGTAGTTAACAATATATTGAAATTACTCTTAACTTCATTTAATAAATTTTCTTAGTTATCTATTACTCCATTAGCTTCTGATAAATTTTTTATTAATATAAATAAGACACTAATTATATTTGTTAAATGAAATTCATAAGTTACATTAGTTACGGGACGTGATTATAAATATTTAATAGAATAAAAATTTGATAATTTTGTTAAAATTATCAGATAATTCAAAATGAGTTTTTTATCAGAAACAAACTCTTTTGTAGATTTGACTGGTGAAAGTAATACTGAAAAAAATGTTTGTTGTGTATGTCTTGATAAAAATGCTACACATTGTTTATACGGTTGTGAATGTGTAATGACTAATGATATAGTATGTATACGATGTGCCGAAAATATTGATACTTATAATAAGCAATGTCCAATTTGTAGAAAAATTTTTGATTATTATGATTTGCCAGGTAGAGAGACCATGTATACAAAAGAATCGAAAGAATGGAAAGAAAATGCAAATTGTAGATTAGAAATGGCTCTACGTTGTCGTAGTTCCAAAACAATTATTAATTATATTTTAATTGGAGGAGATATAAGTTTTAATAAATTTGAGGGTTTACACCATCTGGCAACAAGAACTTGTGCAGAAAAAGTATTTAACAAAATATTGAATCATAGTGAAGAAATTTTTGGACGAAAAATTAATATTCCTAAAAAAACTATTAGTGAATGTATATGGATTGCAATTTTTTCAAGATCGATAACTCGTATAAAACTAATAGAAACTTTATATGTTCATTTAAGTATAGAAGATAAAAAATATTTTCCGGAATGGCTAGGTGCAGGATCATACAGTAATATTATAAGACTAGGGTCTGATATTGCATTTCATTAAATAAAAAAATTTTGTATGTTAATAATAATTTATTTTTTAATAATTTTATATATTTTATCTTTAGATTTAGCATTTATAATATACTCTAACGAATTGATCTCATTACATCACAAGTATCAGTCTTCAAATCAATTTAGTTCCAATATATATTTACTACAAATTCATTATTATTATCTTTCTCTATAATATATTTTTCGGTAGGTTGGCTCAAAGGATTAGGCCAGGTATTCTCTATTATATCTCCTTCTTTAAATCCACGTAATAATTTTAATTTTAATACTTTTTTCCAATAGTCTTTTTCTTTTTTTTTATTTATAACATGTATTCTCTGCATTTCTTTCCAATAATTTTCTTTTTCCTCCCACTCTTCTGGATGATTTTTATCACCCCATGTCCAATCTTCACGATTAGGATCATCCCATACACCAGGAGGTGTTGGATTTTTAAGTAAATTGGGTACATTTTCAAAATCAAACTCAAGCACAGATGTATTTATTTTATATATTTTAGGAGATTCTGATATTTGAACTTTATCCAGTTGTATTTTTTTTTTTGTTTTTCTACACCAATAACTTTTACCCTTTCTTTCACATAGGTCATCATTAGGCATTTTATTTGTTCCCCGACATTTACCACTTGATTCATTCATCTCACAATATTTTTTGCTTCTAGCTCCTCCATAAATTTTATTAAAAAAATTAATTACTATAGATTTACCTAATTTGGTATTTATATTAACTTTTCTATTACTTTCTGGATTAATAATATAATTATACATTTATAATATAATTAAATATTTAAATAGATATAAAAAAAAAAAAAAAAATTATAAAATATATATTGATTTTGTATGTGCACTCATTTTATCTATTACAGGTGTATTTAGATTTTTTTGCTTTTTTATGATAAAGCATAGCAAAAGGCATACCACCTACACTGATACGATTATTTGTAAATATATTATTAAAATAATCGTCCCAAGTTATTTTTTGTAATGAATTGATATAAAAATATGTAGTGCGCATTTCATTTAACACTTTAGAATAAATTTCTTTATAATATTCATGTTTTGCTTTAGTCCATATAATATTTCTTATTTCTATAGGTAAATAAAAAAACATTTGCTTTATAATATGAGGAAATACTATAAATTATTTTTAAACTTTAATTTACTTAAGAGAGCAGTAATATATTTAAGTTAATTATATTATAATTAAGTCATATAGTTTATTAACAATTTAGTTTAAAACTAAATAATAGATATATAAGAATAAATTGATTACATACTTAATTATTAGTTACTAAGTAATAGTTACTAAGTAATAGTAAAGAGTTCATGAAAATTAATAGTTATATAATTAATTTATAAAAATATAGGTTTATCTTTTAGCCAATTTCCAATATATTCTCCATCATCTGAAAATATTTTTTTAGTTATTTCATTAACAAGATAATTTTTATCATTATATAAATAATTAGTTAGTTCTAAAGCTTCATTATTATTATCTGGATTTAATTTATTAATTTCATCAATTTCATTATCGATATAAGAAATTGATTTTTTAGTATTATCTATAAATTTCATATATTTATTTAATTTTACTAATAATAATTTTTTTTCTTCATTTAATTCATTTAATTTTACTCCAATTTTATCAGTTAACATAAGTTTTCTATATTTGAAAAGATCATCAATTTCTTGTATCATAAATGGGACTTCGTATCTAATATAGTTTTTATTATCATTATCAGGATGTAAACAAATTAAACACATTTTATTTATTTTTATATCATAATTTTTTTCAAGTATAGCTCGATATGTATTTAATTGTAATGAATAATGCCAAAAATTACAATCTTGTATACTTGATATACATTTTGTTTTTGCTTTATTCCATTTATTTTCTTTTTTTATTGCTTTTGATCTTTTCCAATCATAAATTTCTAATTCTTGATTATCATTTATAAAAACCATATCGATAGAACCCGCAAATTTAAGTTCTTTATCCCATACCATCCATTCTGTTCTATAAGGTTTTAAATTGTTAAAATCATTACAAAAATTTTGAAAATATTTAAATTCTATAGATTTATTAGAAAATTTAATTTTATTATAGTAGCATTCAATATCATAATGCATTTTTGTTCCAGCAGAAGCAGCTTCATTTCTATTTTTTTCCCATTTTAATTTAATTTCATCTTTAGACATACCAAAATATTGGCTTTCTTTCCAATTTTTACCATTCATCATTCTATTAATTATTTGGTCAGCATCAAATTCCTTAAAATGAGAATGAATCCATTTAGTTACCGAAGTGAAATCCGAGTCACCATCTATTGTATAGATATGTGGTCCTTGATCAAATGTTATATGATTATCTCTTTCATGGCCATTTATTTTAGATAGATAATCCATAATTTATTTAATATTAATATTAAATAATATTTAAATAAAAACAATCAAATTTATAATATAATATAAATACTTATAATAATATAAATACTTATAATAATATTAATACAATCTGAGGAAATTGTATAATAACTTTAGATATTATTTAAATCTAAAATATCTAAAATTTATATATTTTAGATTTAAAAGAGAAATATCTACAAAGATATATAAAAGGGAAAAAAAAAATTAATCAGATAAAATAATGAAAGTTCATTTGATGATTTTTCAAATATTTAATATAATTAAACAAAATTATTAATATTATTACTCACAAGGAGAAGCATTAAACATTAACCAATTTTTAGGATTGCCTGGTTTAAACCATTTAGCTTTAAATTTTTTATGTTTACAAGGTGGTTGTGGACTATCTTTTGGTTTTTTAAAATATTGTTTTTTTAAATTATGATCTTGTAAGCCATGTAAAGTATGATTAATAAAATAACGTTTTTTATCATCTTCAGTGCATGGTTGAGTATTACATTTCATAGTTTGTTTTTGGTATTGCTTTACAGGACAAGGTTTACCACCCCAAGCTTGAATAGTATGTATTCCAGCATTTCGCGAACGCTCACCTCCACCGCATGGTCTTGAGCAATGATTCCAATATGACCAATGATATTCACAATCAACAGGACAATTATGTTCATTACATTTTCTTTTTTCAATATAACCATCACTACGTGGACACATTTTTCCACGATTACTGGGTAATTTTCTTATTTTGTGTGTTCTAGTTTGTTCGCCCCAATTACTTCCATCAAAACAATCTCTTGAGCATTTTGTCCAATTAGTCCAATAGGAGTCACAATCAGTAGAACATGGTTGAGTATTACATTTTCTTGTTTCTACTCTACCATCTCTTTTACTGCAACCGAATCCATCATTTCTTCTTGTCTGAACACCACCTCCACAATCTTTAGAACATTTTGTCCAATTTGTCCAATTAGGGATACAAGAACACGATTGATTATTACAACTTTTTTCTTCTTTTTGTCCATCTTTAACAGGACATTTTCCACCATCAACAGGGTTAGTCTTAATTTTTGCGGTTCTATTCTTAAGACCACCTCCACATTTTTTTGAACAACTTGTCCAAGGAGACCAATAATAATTACAATCAATAGCATCTTTTGGACAAGTTGAAGCATTCCATTGCACATTGTTATTAAATTTTATATAATTGTTTCCTATAAGTCCACTTGTAAATTTTTTTCCATCTATTGTAAAATCTAAATCAGTTATTGTATTAGTATTTATGATTTTTCCAATTTTCGGTATATTGTTCTTCCAATTTTTATCATCGATCAATTTATTATTCCACAAATTAACAAATTTTATAGTTCCATTACCATATTGATCGCCGTAAAACAATACTCTAAACTGAATTTTTTTATCATTTGATATTTCATAACAATAAATTTTAATTTTTTGTAGAATTTCAGGACATTTTTTAACAAGACAATTTTTAATTTGCTGTTTATTATTTTCATCTGGACAAATTCCTCCATGTTGAGCAGGTGTCTTTACTTCACGTGTTCTTGTCTGTTTAGCCTTTAATCCACATTGATCAGGACATTTTGACCATTCACTCCATTCACTCATTTCACAATCTTTTGAGCATGGTTTAATTTCACAATTACGTTCCTGACGAACATTATTTTTATCAGGACAATTTCCTCCTCGCTTGGGTTGTATCTTAATTTGACGAGTTCTAATTTGTTTAGCAGGTAATCCACATTGATTAGGACATTGTGACCATTCACTCCAATTACCCATTTCACAATCCTTTGGACATGGTTTAATTTCACAATCACGTTCTTGTCGAAGATTATTCTCATCTACACAATTTCCACCAGATTGAGCTTGTTTCTTAATATTACGTGTTCTAAATTGTTTTTTTGATATTCCACATTGATCAGGACATTTTGACCATTCACTCCAATCAGTAATTTCACAATTCTTAGGACATGATATGATTTTACAATCACGTTCTTCACTAAGATTGTTTTCATCTGGACAATTTCCGGCGTTTTGTGCAGGGGACTCTATTTTACGGGTTCTTAATTGTTTTGCAGGTACTCCACATTGATCTGGACATTTTGACCATTCACTCCATTTACTTAATAAACAATCATTTGGTAGAATAGGACAGGATTCTTCTTTCCATTTTATTCCATTATCAAATTGTATTAAACCATCTTGTAGATGACCTTTTTCAAATTTTTTATTATCAATAATAAAATTTAATTCTGATATAATATTGTTACTAATTTTACCTTTATATATTTTAGGACTAGTATTATTTAAATTATCACTTTTAGTGTGAATAGTCACATACCCATTTCCAGAAGAATTAGTATAAAATAATACTTTAAATTCTAAATATTTATCATTTTTTATTTTTTGACAATATATTTTTGTGCTTCTTAAAGTAGCTTTTTGAGGTATATCTTTAGGACATTCATTGTGTTTAACCCATTTTATACCATTTTTAAATATAATATCACCTTTATCATCTATAATAGCTTCTGAAAAATTTTTGTTATTTAAATTAATATTAAAACCTGAAATATTTTTATGTTTTTTTATAATTCCTTCTTGTTCAAAAAGAGGGAGCCCATGTTTATTATTAGAATTAATTTTTATATCTCCATCTCCGTTTTCATTTTTGTTAAATGATATTGAAAAACATATATATTTTATGCCTCCTCCGTCTCCTTTTAGTTCAATTTTATAAACATATAATTCTTTATACACTTTAAGTTGTTTAGGAGGTGGAGGTCTTGGTATAATTTTAAGACATTTCTTTTTCCATTTTGTTTCATTTTTAAAGATAATATCTTCACCTAATATAGCATTTTCAGCAGATAATCCTAGATTAGGAAAAATTATTACATTTCCTTTAAATCTTCCCTGTTGTATTGATGGATTCCAGTTTAATACATTTCCTTCACATCTTGCTTCTATTATTCCTTGCGAGTTATATGATTTTGCTTCTAAATATATACAAATAGATTTACCATTTTCATTTATCATATGATAGTCATATTTTTGGTTTATTATTTCATAACAACCTTCTAAAAATCTTGCTTTTTTATGATCAGCAATAAATTCTTTTTTATTATTAAAAAATTTAGCTATTTTGAATTTATCTATACCTATTAAATGTATATCCATGTATGAATTAAATTCTATATCATCATTAACATATTTACCTGTTATTTTATTTTTATCTTCTATATTTTTCGATCTATTATCAATGAATTTAATTTCGAATGTTCCTTTATTCTCATTTTCTCGATGACTTAAGATCATCTCTAAACAAATTGTAGGATTTTGGACTAAATAATATTTTTTACTATCATTCACTATAGGAGGAGGAGGCGGAGGCGGTATTAATGGACATTTAATCTCTTTTAAATTTACTACTTCATTTCCATTTGGAAGCTTTGTTATTTTTGGACATTCTTTTCCATTATGTTCTGGTCTAGTTATAATGTTGTTAAATTCATAAATAATATTAGCTTTAGGATCATTACATAAATTTAATTTATTTAATATTGGGGATATTTTACAATCAATTGGCTTAGCAATACAATTATTACCATCTAAAATATAACCTGGCTGACAAACTATATCTATACAATTACCATCAGCATTTCTTATTTTACCTATTTCACATGGGTCACAATCAACTGATTCCCATTTTGAAACTTCTTGATTATTTATATTATTAATTTCATCAGGACATAATGTTCCATTAAACTTAGGTTTAGTTTTTATTATATATCCTTTTGCTTTTTTTCCTTCTTTATTGCACTTACCATAAATTATTTCTCCTAATTCACAATCAATTGGGATATTTATACAATCTCCTTCACTATTACGTTTCATATTATCTCCACAAGGTTCACAATCAACCATTTCCCATTCAGCTACAGGTGTATTATTTATAAATTGTTTACCGGTGCATTCTTTACCTCCATATAATGGTTCATTAATAATTATTTTTCCTTTTGGTTTTTTTCCTTTTTGATTACAATTTCCATATATACTTTTTCCTAATTCACAATCAATAGGAGGTGGGGGAGGAGGAGTGCATTCTGTTTTTTTAAAATTAGCTACAAATAAACCTTCATCTGTTATTACATTATCTCCTGGACAATCTTTTCCTCCATAAGCCTTTTTTCTAGTTATTACATTATAAGATAATTTAAAACCTTTTGCGCACGGTCCTTCATAAGGCACTGGATCAAATTTACAATCTATTGGACATGCAGCAGGATATTGAACCGGTATTGGTAATCTTTTACAATTTAACGGAGGTTTAGTAGGAACCGGATCTTTTATTTGTGGTGGTGGAGGTAGAGGTGGAGGTGGTTTTTTTACAGAAAATGAACACGATGAAATAGGAGGTGGAGGTTTACAAGATACACCGAATACATTCTTAATATTAGTATTAATATTTGATATATCTTGAGTAAATGATTCTTTAAATTTTCTATTTATAAATAAATATATTATAATAAAAAATAAAATAATAAAATAATACATTATTATATAATAATTTTTTTTTTATAAATAATTATATAAATATATTTATTTTAATCATGAAAAGTAATTCCTGTTTTATCATGCTATTTTTTTGGTTCTAATCCATTTATTACACATCCATTTTTCACCATATGAAGGCGGTAATCCAGCGTGCATAGATTCATTTTTTGCACTTATACCGTCGGCATTTAAATTAAAAAATAAAACACCTTTTCCTATTTTAGGCACTATTTTTAATGAATCTTTATCGCTACAATAGCCATTTTTATTACCGTTAATTCGAGGAAAACATGTCTGTCCTTCTCCATAATTATCATTTAAATATATAATAAATGTAGCATATCTTTGTCCAGATTGTTTTACATTTCTATCACAATCTTTAATAAATTCACTTACACAAGCATCCCAATGTTCTTTATATTGTTTGCCAGGTTCATAGTGAACTACCTGAAGTTGCTCAAAATGTGATCTATCTATCCCTAAAATTTTTTCTATTTTTATTGTTATTGATTTAACAGATTTAGAATCATTGTCTCCTATAAAAGTATTTTTACTTGTTCTATAATTATTATCCAAACAATCATTACCATCTGCACATACTAACATACTATCTGCTAGTTTAAATTTTGAATAATTTATTATATTTCTACAAGTTTTATGGTCAATAAAATTATTATATTCATATATAAGATTTTCATTAAATCCTTTTATTCTTAATAATGACATATTAGGTTTATCTAATTGATTTAATTTATAAATTGAATAAAAATTTTCAGTAGTGGAATACTTAAATAAATTAATAATAATACATATAATAAATAATATACCTATTAATAATAATAATTTTCTATAATAAGACATAAATATATATATATTTATATATAAATATTTATATGAATAATTTTAATTGGCTTGAATTTAGAAATTTAAATATACCCAATAATATTGATTTAAATATGACTATTATAGATTCTTATAATATTGAAAACTTTGATGATTATGTTTTAATAGAAAATATTGATAATAATATTGATAATAACACTATAAATATTAAAAATGATATGAACAATGAAATTATGGAACAATGTATATTTATTAATTATGATTACTATATAAATGATATTAAAGATTCGTTTAAAAATATAAAAGATATTGAAAAACAATTTAGAATTGACATACCTAGATCTAATATATTTATAAACAATCATAAAATTATCTCACCTCAAATAATTATTGATTATTTAAATTTTAATTTTAATAGAAATATAACAAATAAAATTATGATGTTAACTACACAAGCTTTTTTGGCTTTACCTTTTCAATTAACATTTAATCAATTATATAATTTAGATAATTATCATTTGGCTGAATTAGAATATGACGATGATACCAAACAACCTTATCGTATAAGTATAAATATATCAGATAATGATATTAATTTTAAATCATATAAAGAATTTAGAATTTTTAAATTAGAAAATGATATTAGTATAAATAAATATAAAATATTTATTAAAATAGAATTTACACTTAATAATGAAAACAATATATTAATGAATATTAAAACTAAAAAAATAAATAACTAATTTTAAATAAATTTAGAATAATGTATAATATTTATTCCTTTTTCTTTTGCTTTTAAAATTTTAGCAGATAATTTATTTTCATCTTTAATAATTAAATCTGTTACATTAGATTTAATAGTTTGTTCAATCTTTCCTCCGTTGCTTATTATTATATCTGTTAAGTCTTTATTAAATGTAAATCCGCTTGTGCAAAATACTTTATTTATATATTTTGATCCTTTTGGATTAACAATTGTATTTATTAATATATCATTATCTTGTTTAGGCATTTCATTATAAAATATCCTAAATTGTTCTAATCCTTCAACAAATTTTTTTGCAGTTTTTTCTTGATATCCATTTATTTCTATTATACCTTTTATAAGAATATTTTTATTTTTTTCTAAATTATAATTCATTATATCTGGATATTTTAATAATATAGGTTCTATTTTTTTTTTTCCAAAACCTGAACCAAATCCATAGTGTCCCGACATTAAATCTAATAATCTTGCTTTTTTATAAAATTTATTAATTTCATTTATAATTTTGTCAGCTGATTTTTCTTTAAATCCTTCTAATTTTAAAAGATCAATTTTGCTAATTTTTAATATTTTAGAAATTGTATTAAATCCTGCTTCATATACTTTTGTTATCATACCTTCTTTAAAATATGGAACACCTAAAGTCTCAAAAAAATGAACTATTCTTTTTAATTTTACTGTATGATTCATATCTGGATTATTCAAAATTAAATCTATTTTTGTATTTGTCCATTTATATCCATCCTTAAATTGTTGTTGTTTTGGTAATATATCTTCTACTTTACCTGAATAAGGTTTTATTACCTTAATAATCTTAGGTATAACACCTCCACTTCTTGTTAACTTAACAATTGTTCCAGGTCCTATTAAACCACCAATTTTATTGTTAATAATAAAATTAGCATTATAACCTGAAGCATTCGATATATTTACTCCATCTAATCTTACTTTTGTTAAATTAACTATAGGATTTAAAATACCATACATAGAAGGATCCCAACTTATACCTGTTACTAATACTTCAGCTATTTGATCTTGTAAAATCATTTTAAATGCTTTGGCGTATTTAGGATACTTATTAGATGTTTCACGCATGTGAACTTTATTATCTGTAATTATTATACCATCTATATCATATTCTCCATGTTCTCTTCTATTTTCTAATATTGAAGACAATATTTCATTAGATATAGTATTACATAATTTATAATTTACTACATTCATTTTACTATTTCTAAGTATTATCAATTGTTGTTCTAAAGATAATGGAACATCTGTTATATATTCATATGCTATAAAATCTATAAATTTCATTAAATCTTCTGATATTATTTTTCTTCCAGTGTAACCCGATACAAAATTACGTGGATTAGAATATTCGGGATATTTATTTTTTAATATTTTCCAATTAGATTTGCTAACAATACATTCACCTCTAACCATATTATTATTAAGATTTCCAATATTTATATATTTAATTATCCAAGATATATCTTGTCCTATTGAACCATCTCCCCTTGTATAAGCTCTAGGTATTTTTTCTCTTAAATCTATCAATAATGACATTCCGTCTAATTTATCTGAAATAATTTTATTACCTGGATAATCTTCTAACCAATTTAATAAAGCATTGCTATCAGCTTTAATCTTATCCATACTGGGCAAATGAACCGGTAATTTAATTTTTTTTTTAAAGACTTTCGCTCCTATATCATTTATTGATTTAAATTTATAATTTTCTTTTATATAATCTACTAAAATATCATATATCTCATCTGAAATTAAAGATGTATTATTATAATATTCATTATTTAATTTTAATAATAAATTTTCTAATTCACTTTGAGAACATGATTTGATATAATTTATAGGATCACACTTTAATTTATTTAAATTCATCTCTAATACTATATCAGATACTTTTATATTTATATTAAATGAATCAATATCTTTTATTATATTTAATTTTCCTAACTTTATTTCAATATTATTTATAAGTATAATTACTTGATTATATATATAAAGATTTATCAATTTCAATATTAATTTTTCCATTATCTTTAAATAGGTAAGAAAAAAAAAGAACTTAATAATCAAATTTTTATACTAATTTTAAATATTTATCATTTATTTTGTCATAAATACCTATTTTAATATACTTATTGTAATATTTAGTATATATATAATTATCTAGATTATTTAAATATACTTCTTTATATCTTAATTTAATTACTTTCCATATTATATTAATTTCATCTACACAATTTAAAAGTAATTTGTTTTCATTATCTATTTCATTAGATTCTAAATTATTATTATTTAAATATAAAATTATATTTTTATCAATTGTTTCAATATATCTATATCTTTTTTCTTTATTATAATGTAAACCACATAAATTACCATGTTTTTTTTTTCTTGAACAACGACGTTTTATTCCATTTGTAGTGACAAGTCCTTCACATATTTCATTATTTTTTATTAAATTTTGATTAAAAATTTTTATTCCTTTTTTAAATAAATTTACTAAATCATTTATTTTCCAATTTTTTTTTTTTGATATCTCTGATAAAAATTTAATCAATAAATTATTAAAATCATTAAGATCTATAATGTCATTTTTCATTTATTAATTAAATTTAATAATTATTAATAAATCAAATTTTAAATTTTAACCATTTTAAAATTTATATTATCTCCTATAAATTTTTCCAATAAAGCTTTTATATTTTTTTCTTCATCAGATAATATAGCATCTTCTATTCTTTGTTGTAAAGATTCAATTTTTTTTTTTTTTTTTTTTTTTTTTTTTTCTTTATCATCTATTGTTAAATCAGAATTAATTACTTTTATAGCTTCACGTAGCGATGTCTGAATATTATTCATTAAATTTCTAATTTTAACTTCACAATTGTATTTTTTATCTAATTTTTCTTTTACTTTAGAGTCTTTTAGCACTTTTTCCATTTTTATATTATAATTTTTTATAGCTTTTTCTACCATTAATTTTTCTTCACGTATATTTTTTTCGACCATATCATCTATATCTTTGTTTAAATTTAAATTTAATTCTCTTAATTCTTTCATTTTGTATTGTATTTTTTGTATACCGTCTTTTTTAATTATGTCACTCATATAAAATTACAATATAAATTATATTGTAAATTTTAACATGTATATTTTTTTTAAAAATGTAAATTATTTAAAGTAATAAATTTCATTTTGAAGAAGCTTATAATTTTAAATGTTAAGTTTTCAAAGTATTTCAATACAATTTGTATTTACCATACTTTCTTTATTTTTATTATAACGAAACTCTCTATAAATTTTACAAGTTATATTATGATATAATGACGATTCTTTAAATATTTCAAATTCTAACAAAGGAACAACTGATTCTGGATGAATAATCTTATTATCATTGTTTTTAAAACATTCTAATATTTCATTATTTTTATCTTCCCATTCTCGATATTCTCCTAAAATTTGTTGATTTTTATTTAAAAGAAATTTTCCTTCATTTGTTTCTTCCATTGCAAAAATAAATGAACTTGTAGAATTGTTATCATATATTTTTATTTTATCTGTTAATTCTGAATCCCACCATTCTTGATAAATATCTGTTTTATATAGTTCTATATTATTCTTAATTTCAATGTTATTGTTAATCTCTGTATTATTATATATTTCTTTATCTTTGTTTAAATTTAATTCTAACATATCTTTAGATTGATTATTAGAAATTTTTTTTATATAATTTTTATTCTTTTTATATAACTTAAAATTATTTAAGTCTAATTCAATATTAGCATTTCTTTTACATACCTGTGATAAATTTTTAAACTCTTCTTCTGTATACTTTGATTTATCTAAATTATTATAATCTTTTATTAAACGCGTTTTTATCAAATTATTATATAACTCTATTAATAAAGACGGATATTCATCTACACGACCCCAACTAGCTTTTCGTGTATTACAACTTTCACACATATCATTTCTTACTGCATAATTTTTACATTGTTTATTAATATTATATTTTTTAAATCTTATAATAAGATCTTCATAATTATAGGATTTTTTTAATGGCTCGTCCCATAATCTACCTATACATCTTCTTGTATTTATTTTATCTTTCAATTGTATATTTGGTATAAAATTTTTGTAATCTAAATTCCAATTTTTTTTTATATTAATATAATCTAAAAATATTTCTAAATCCATATCAATTTTTTTAATTTTTGAATTTTTTTTATATTTTGATTTTTGAATATTATATAAATTAGTGTTCACATTTGATATATTTGTAAACTTTATATATTCTTCATAATTATTATATTTTAAATTCCATTTTTTTTTTATATAATTAAAAAATTCTTTTAATCTATTATCTATTATATAATTTGCTAAATTTTTATTTAGCAAATTATTTATTTCATCATTATATATAGTTGTATTCTTAAAATCTTTACACTGTAAATATGGTATTAAATTTTTATACTCTAAATTCCAATTTTTTTTTTTATTAATATCATCTACTAACTCTTCTAAATCTTGACTTATTCTATCTATCATTTAAAAAAAAATAAATTTTACATATATATAAATCAAATTTATTAATTTTATAAATATTTAAAGAAACAAATATTAATATAGGGATGACTACATTAAATAATAATGAATCTTCTATTCCTATTTCTTCTAATGAATATACAGATACAGAAAAAATTGAAATAAAAAAAATAGAACAAAATAAAATTATACTCACCAACGCAGAAAAAAATTTCTATAAAGAATTTATAGAAAGAATAGAAGACGAAAAAACTATTTATATTGAATCGTCAGTTTACTATGAAAAAAAATCTTTATTTCTAACAATACCTTCTATTACAATTACTTCATTAGCTGGTATGACATCATTTCTTTCGGCTTCACATTTTTTTGACGAAGATACTAAAATAGCTTTCAGTTTAAGTGTTGGAATTTTAGGTAGTATTTCTTCTATAATACAAACATTTGATTCAGCATTTAAATTTAATACTAAAGCTGAGATGTTTCGTAATGCTGCTGAACAATATGATAAACTTATAACTAAAACAAAATTTGAAATTTTAAATCCAAATGATGCTTTATTTATTGATAAACTTGAAAAAAATATATTAGAAATTCAAAACAATTGTAAATATTTTCCTCCTCAAGACATAATTAATAAATATTACAGTCAAAAAAGCAATATAAAATTTACTGAAGAATTATGTTAACATAAGTATCACTTACTAAAACTTGTGCTTTTAATGAATTTATTTAAATATTAAAATTTAAAAGTTAATTATTTCATAGTCAAATAAATGTATAGTATGTATTTTACATTTGTTATTTTATATTATCTATACTCTTCTTTATACGACTGTTCCATTGATCAATTAAAGATATATTAGCATATAAATCCATATATATTTTTTGAAATAAACTTACATCTGGTGGTGATGGTTCGTAAGGATTATTCGGACCATTTCTATTATTAGAATATATACATTTTGAAAAATTATTTTCAAAAAATCTTTCTTTTTTTATAGGTGGAGTATTATATTCGGGAGTTTTATAACTAAAATCATTATAAGAAGATAAATTATGGTTTTGATTATCTAATTCAGATATATTTTTTTTGGGAATTAGTATAGGCTGAGAAACATTATTCATAATAAATCTATATACTTATACTTATATTTGTATATTTTTTATTTTATTATAATTATCTTTTTTTTTACAATAAATTAATATATTTGAATAAAAAAATTTTTCTAAACAATCTTCCATGTCTAAAAATAATAATCTATTTAACATCCAATCAGAAATATTTTTTTTATATTTATATTTTGATAAATTATATATATTATAATTTTCATAAAAATATTTTTTTTTTTCATTGTAATTAGTTTCAATATATTTTTCAAACTCATCTATATTTTGAAAAATTTCTTTTTCAAAATCATATACTAAATTAGATTCAATATATGTTAATAAAATATCAAAATTTATATTCGAAATTGATATTAAATTTTCTAAAGAATCAATACTCATATTATACTAGATTATTTATGTTTTAAGTATTTATTTATAATACATAATTTTTATAAATTAAGATGATTTTTTTTTCCTATAACAATATAATTTCCTACTTCCCAAAATGACTTAATTATATTTATATTATTTAGTTGTAATATTAAATTATCTAATTCATTTTCTATAAAAACATGATAAAATCTTGATTCTTTAGATTTTTTATCACTTGATATAAAATCTACATAATTATCTTGTTTTTTAAATTGTCTTTTTGATTTTTCTGCTTGTTTTAAGGACCATACTTGAATTATAAATTTTCCTCCTGGTTTTACTAATCTTATAATCTCTTTTATGCATTTTAATCTTCTTTCTTCTGTTGTTAGATGATGAATTACGGCAATACTTAGAACATAATCAGCAATATTATCTAACATCGGCACTTTTAGATTATTAGCTATAATACTTTCTATACCTTTATCATTACAAATTTTACAAAAATTAGAACACAAATCTACTCCTATATTTATACAATCTGGTCTTCTTAAAAGATTTTTAGCATTCCCACTACCTATTTCTAAAATTATACTATTTTTTTGGATTGAATCTAAAAAATCTTTAACTCCAGGCCAAATATAAGTTCTAGTTGTGTCAAAATCTGAAGCAATAACTTGATATGTATCGTGCACATATTTTTTTTCTATACTGTTCATATTAGTTAGTTTCAAATTAAAATTAATATTAATCTTAAGTAAATTTAACAGTAGCTATTGAATAAAATTTTAAGTGATTTTTAAATTATTTATTCATTCCACCCATTTGTGGTATTTCGTTTAATGTTATATTAGGTGTATGTATATTATGAACATAATGCTTCTCTTGCGTCATTCCAGGTCTCGGATTTGTTATTATTAAAATTTGCTCGCTACTTTCTAATATTAATTCTCCTATAAATATTCCTGCATTACTTTGTTCGAATGGTGTAAAATATTCTTGTTCAGATAACCATACTCTTAAAAAGGGTGGACGTTTTATATCAACGTTTTGCAAGCATGTATAATGGGTTGTAACTATATCATGATTAAATGGTAATAAAAAACCATCAGTAGAGATTGCTAGATCTTGTGATTGAAGACGTCTATCTGAACTAGAAGAAGTAGGTGAAGAATGATATGTTGTTCTATTTGTAAACACTAATGTTGCATGACGCCGCATTAATGGTCGTAAAATTTCACATTTTTTTGTCATTCCAAAATCAGCACCTAATTGTTCACAAGATACTATTTCTGTTCCATGTATACACTCATTATTTACAAATGACAAAGAAACAAATGATGATTTTAATTCTTGACTATCATCTTTATGAAATAAACCGCCTTCTCCACCTTCTCCCCGTCCCTTTTGATAATGAAATTGTAATAAAAATTGGTAGCCATCTGGTTTGGTATTTAAAATTTCAGTCACCTTGAATAAATATTGAGCTATATATTCTAATATAAATTTATCCATAATTGCATTATTATTAATAGATAACCAAGGAACTTTAAAATAATTACTTTGTATTATTTCCCGAGTATTAGGGTCTATTGATGTTAATGAATGATGGACGTTATCTAAATAGGCCATGTAAGAATATCCATTTTTTATTAATATAACTTGAAATAATTGTGTATTATTATTTGTTATGTTGTTTTTTAATAATAAAAGATTAATTAAATGTAAAAATTCCTTAGTTGTATCTGAATGGCCAAAACATGTAAAGGAAGCGGGAACAAAAGTAGGAAAATTATATTTAAAATTTTTTTCTAATATATGCTGTCGACTTGATGAAGTATCTGCCTCCATTGCCGCCGCCTCATCAACACTCATGGCACGACGACTTAATAAATCTGGAACTGTTTCATTAACTTCCGATAGATTAGTGTTTACACCTCCTTTAAGAATATATAAATAATTTTTCAATATTTTTTTTCCCAATTTACTATTTACATTTACTTTTTTGTTATTTATAGGATTTTTTATATATTTATACATTATATTATATGTTAGATTAATAATTAATTTGATTAAATTAATTATATTTAATGATTAATTTAATTATGAACTTTTCTAATTTTACTATTGAAAATGAATCACAGTCTCGTAATAAAATACTTTTATATAAATATAAAAAAATTCCATCATACGCTTTATGGGATCCTGAAACTATTGAAAAAGAAAATGTAGATTTAAGACTTGAATGGTGGACTATAAATGCTAAAGAAATAACCAATAATAGTGAAAATACAGGAATTTTAGAAATCTGTAATAAATGGAAATATTTTTTGGCACAAATTATAAAAAAAGTTTAACTTTAAAATTAATATTAATTATTTTAGATAATTAAAAATAATTTCTTTAAATAAAATATTATTATATATTAAATTAAAAAATATTTAAAGATTAAATAATACTTATTATATAGATTGGATACAGCAATAATAATTTATATAACATTTCCAATCTGATATATTTATAATTTGGTTTTAATATAACCATTATTACACTTTAAGTGTAAATAAATTCTAAATATAAAGAATTTATATATCTATAACAAATATATAGATAAATATAATGTTATAGAATAATACTATATAAATATAATTACAATTATAAATACAAGATGCGAACTATATTTAGAACAAATGCTTTATATCAATTAATTGATATATACCTAGCATAATAATGCTAGCAAACTATACAACAACTTCAATTAAAGCCAACAACGACAATAATGTCAACAACGCCAACAACGACAACAACGCCAACAACGACAACAACGCCAAGAACACCAACAACGCCAACAACGCCAACAACGCCAACAACGCCAACAACGCCTATAATGTCAACAACCTCAATAATGCTAACAAATGCCTATAATGTCAACAACGTCAATAATGCTAACAAATGCCTATAATACAAATAAAATAAGTTTATAAATATTATATATAATGGCCAAATAATTACATAACATGCATACACACATATTTTTTGTAGGTAATATTTGAACTATTAGTAATTATAGAACTGTATAAAAGTATAAAATCTATTTCAAAATATAATTAATTTTATTTTAATCTATATAATCTTAATTAATAATTAAAATTATTTTTTATATATATTTTTAATTATTATAGTATCAAAAGTATATTAATAATACATTTAGATTTTATAATAAAATCTATTAACACAAACTTTTTCAAAATAACGTAATCTAAATTTAGCTTGCTTATATGTTAATTTTTTTTTTTTCTAAAATATTTTTTTAAACGATCTTAATTCATCAAAAGATTTATTAAGATCAAATGTGAGCTTATTAATTTCATCAAGAATAACTTTTTTATTATTCATATAAATATAATTATTTTTTGTTTATAAAAAATAATTTATATTAATATTTAAATATCAATTAATTATTAAAAAATAATTATTTTTTTTTATATTTATGAAAATCTATTACTATTTATAATGGAAGAAAAAATATGTATGATCTGCACTGAAGAGTATGATAATGATAATAGAGCTCCTCAAATATTAATACCATGTGGACATAATATTTGTAAATTTTGTCTTATTAATATGAATAATAATAATAAATGCCCATATTGTCTTACTAACATATTAACTTTTACTTTTAATAGAAGTTTATTAAATTATATTAATTTTCATAAATTAAATTATAATGCTTTAAAAACAGAATTAGAAAAAAAAAATAGATTGTATGATATACTAATTAATAAATTAAGTGTTAGTAATAATCATAATAATAGATTATCTCTACAATTATTTAAACTCAAAACTGAATTTCAGATTCACCGTAATAATGTTATTCTACATAATACTAAAAAAAATTTATCAGAACAAGAAATTTCTTTGTATGATAGTAATAATAAACACATTAATCGTATGATAAATACTTACGACCTATTAAATAGAGCAAATTATAAAGAAGTTATATAAGATAAACATCCTTTTGTTTTTATAGTGTTCAACCTAGTTTACAAGTAATACCTCTATATATATAATATAATCCTGTATAAACTGTTTTTCATTATTTTTCAAATTATAGATTTCAATTGTAAATTATTTAAATTTTTACATCCTTTACAATGTGTTTTAAGTGTATTACTAATAAATATTAGTTGTTTATGTAATTGTCATTTACATAATATATAACTAGGCTATTCATCTGCGTGAGAAATATTAAACACGGATGTTATTGGCTCCCTGTATGTTTTGAAATAGCTATTGTTATTTTTTTTGATTTTTAGATCATTTAATTTACTAATAATACATTTAGGTGACATTCTAAATGATTCTATTTTACTTTCTTTTGGAACTATATTCAAAACACACTTAGATTTTTTACCATAAAGAGAATCAACACAACCTTTTTCTAATATTTTATGTTCTAATTGTTTTTTATTTTTTTCTAAACAACGTGATCTAAAATGTTCGTATCTAAATTTAGCTTGATTATATGTTAAATTATTTTTTTTTCCTAACATACTATTTACTTCTTCATGTAAATCAAAAATAAATTTGGAAAAAGTTTTTCTATTTTCAAAAATAGAAGGTGAATAATTCACTTTTTCTAGATTATTCCAAAAATTATCTCTACAATATTTACACGGAAGTACTGATTTTAATGATATTACGAAATTATGATAATTAATTTTATCTTCTAACGTAGGTTTTACTGGATAATTAAAACTTATTGTGTGTAAAAAATGCCACATACTAGGCCCCCAAATTGAAGTTAACATACCATCGGAACTATTATAATCTGAATTATTAAATACATTCATTATAATATATTTATAGAAATTTATATAAATTTATTATAAATAAAACTTACACAAAATTACTTTATAGATATATATAAATAGAAAAAAGATAATAACATATGTTTGATATATTTCAAACAATTAATAATTTATAGAAAAATAAAATTGATTGATTTAAAATTTGTTTACAAATACAAATTCAAACCATATGACTACTAAGAATAATTCAAATTCTTCTGCTAAGTTGATGACAATATTGCCAAATGGTATGATTTCTTATTATGATAATAATACGTGCAAGGTTGCAGTATCGTGGTGTCTTTTACGAGAAAACATCAAATCGTATAATTAAAATGGGAGTTTCTAGACCAAATCCTAATACTTCCTATCACACATCAATTCACGCTGAAATACAAGCTATTAAATTATATAAATCAATTGATAAAAATAGAAAGTTAAACATATTAATTTGGAGAGTTGATAAATTAGGCGTAGTTCATGGAGTTTTTTCATGTTTATGTTGTTCAAAATTTATAATTAAAAATAATCTTAAAAATAAAGTATTTACTTTTGATAACAATGGAAATATTATAAATGCAGTAATTGATAAACCTGAAATTTCAAAAGGTATGAAATTAAAATGGAACATATATAAATAATAAAAACTAATATCAAATCTATTTATTATAATTTAATTTAAGAAAAATGATCTAAAGATTAATTTAAATTTATTTATTTATTTTATTATTGAATGAATAATAAATATCTAAAGGCAAAAAATAACGAAATAAATAAACGTAATATTCGTTGGTGTGGAAAATACATAAAATTTGATGAAGACGGTAATTATCCGAAAAATACTATGGAATATTTAAAAGCTAAGAATACTGGAATTGGTGCACTTAATATTCCTTGGTGTGGAAAATATATAAAATATGATTAAGTTAGTTAAATATAATAAATATTTCAAACTAACTTACATATATTAATATAAATAAAATTTTTTTAATTTAAATAAAAAAAAACTATATTACTTCGTTATAACTTGTTTTATTTAGCTGGTCATAAGCATTTATACGTTCAATATATTTATCATTAAAATTATATAAAGATATTTCCTTATTTGCTTGAATTATTTTTTTTTTTT
>Ga0209602_1001272_pt1 | contig 22389 bp, 31 predicted proteins | sample COGITO_mtgs_1205_3_FD_184810 | JGI IMG/M metagenome (GOLD analysis project Ga0209602, IMG submission 184810) | Pelagic marine microbial communities from North Sea - COGITO_mtgs_120524 (SPAdes) (version 2) | ecosystem: Environmental > Aquatic > Marine > Epipelagic ...
CAACCCAATTGACACCATCTTTTGTAACCCAAACCAACAAAGTTACAAAATAGATGAAGACTTGTTGTGGGGTACTAATGTTCGTGTCATCAATACTGCATCTACTGGACTAAATCATATTGACTTAGAATATTGTGAGTCGGTGGGTATTGAAATCCAATGTCACAAAAATGATTTTGAGTTAATCAACCAACTACCATCCACTTCAGAGTTGGCATTCGGATTACTTCTCGACTTGATGAGAAACATCACAATGTCAAACAATGTGACCAAAAGAGATAAAAGTTGGGACTACCTACCATTCGTAGGTCAGCAAATGAAAGACTACAAAGTTGGTATTGTTGGGTATGGTAGATTGGGTAAGATGATGGTTAAGTTTTGTAGAGCATTTGATGCCCAAGTTTTCATATACGACCCATATTCGGATGAGTCTAATGTGGATACATTAGAAGAATTGTTTGATGTATGTGACGCAGTATCACTCCACGTTCACGTTACTGATGAAACACGACATATGATTGATTATGATTTACTTTCTCGTGGTGTGAAGTTCTTGGTTAATACATCTCGTGGTGAGATTGTGAATGAAACCGACATCATTAGGGCCTTGGGTGAGTGTAAGTTGTGGGGGTACGGTGCAGATGTAATCGAAGATGAGTTTGGTGACCCATCAAAGTCACCCTTCTTTAATTTGGATAATTCAAAATTAAATTGTATATTTACACCACATATAGGTGGAATGACAATTCAAGGTCAGACCAAAGCATATAAATGGAGTATAGATAAGTTATGAGAGTACTAGCAATAATCCCAGCAAAGTTGGATTCTAAAAGACTAAAACACAAGAACATTCGAGAGATTGATGGTAAACCTATGTTCTTACATTCAGTTGATTATGCAGATGCAAGTCGATATGGTGTAGAGGTTATCGTATCATCTGAAAGTGATGTTGTTGAGGAGATTTGTAATCAACACGAGGTAAGATTCCACAAAAGACCGACTGAGTTATGTGGTGATGTTGAGGTAGTTGATGTGTATCAACATATCATTAATGAAATCAACGAAGAGTATGACATAGTAGTTGGGTTACAACCAGATAACCCCAATCGAGTCAACACTCTTGATGAATGTCTCGATTACATGATTGATAACAAGTATGATGATATCATTACGATAGATGACACATATCGTAGGAGTGGTGCAATGAGATTATTCAAGTACGACTTACTCAAACAAGGTAAAGTTAGTTACCGAATCGGATGTGTAAAGGAAACTGCTACTGATATCCATACCGAAGAAGATTTAGAACAAGTAAAACAATATTACAAATGAACGAATACATTCAGTCACTAAAAGACCAAGGTAAATTAAACATTTCAATCGACCCAAACGAAACATTTAATTGGGACTATTTTAAGATTGCAGGTCCGTGTTCAGTTGAGGGTGAGTCAATCATTGAGATTGCAAAGGAAATGAAACGATGTGGTGCAGATGCTCTAAGAGCAGGTGCATACAAACCATGTACATTCCCAATCACAAAAGAAACTAATGGGTGGAAAGAAGGGCTTCGTAAAGAAGGACTTGAGTTGTTAAAGATTGCTAAGAAGGAATCTGGACTTCCAATTGTTACCGAAGTAATGGATGCAAGTATGATTGACGAAGTTGGTGAGGTTGCCGATGTATTCCAAATAGGAACTCGTAACTTTCAGAACTACACTTTGTTAGATGCACTTGGAAAGCAAGATACACCTGTTTTATTGAAACGTGGTACTTGGGGAACTTTAGATGAAATCTTAGGAGCAGTTGAACGTATTTTAGTTGGGGGAAATCGTAATGTAGCAATATGTCTTAGAGGTGTGGTTGGAATGCCATCGTATAGACACATCTACCCAACAACGCGATGGGCACCTGACCTTATGATGATACCTGCATTGAAAGAGTTTACAAACATCCCTATTATATATGACCCAAGTCACTCAACTGGGAATCGTAATTTTGTAGAACCGGTGTCTAAAGCAGCAATGGCAATTGGTGCAGATGGTTTAATTATCGAATCACATCCAACGCCCGACCTATCGATTAGTGACCCTGCTCAAGCAATTGATTATTCAACACTAAAGAGGATTTTTGAGTGATAAGTATTATTTTAAGAAATAGAAACGAGAATGAGTATATTGGGTTTGCATTACAATCCATATGTGACCATATTCCAGACGCCGAGGTTATTGTAATTGATAATAACTCAAGTGATGACTCATTGGATGTAGTTACTCTATTTAATACACGACTTGATATTTCAGTTGTAAACATAGATAACTATACACCAGGTAGGTCTTTGAACAAGGCGGTTGGGTTGTGTACCAATGATACCATTTTAGTACTATCAGCACATTCTCAGGTTACTAAGATGGATTTGGGGTATGTACAACAACAATTAAAAACACATTGTGCAGTTTTTGGAAATCAAACTCCAATTTATAGAGGTAAACGAATCAATAAAAGATACATATGGTCTCATTTCGTAGATAGTGAGGTAGTAAATATGCACTCTACTATTGAGGATAGACCATTCTTACATAATGCATTTTGCTTCTACAACAAGTCTGATTTGATAGAAACTCCATTTGATGAGGAATTATCTACAAAAGAAGATAGATATTGGGCAATTGACATTCTAAAAGAAGGTAAATCATATTTATATACACCTCAGATTGAGGTAAATCACTATTACACAGGTAATGGTGCAACTTGGAAGGGATTAGGATAATGAAAGTATGGGAATATAATAATTACGATGAGTACGTAGACGCTCAGGTCAAAGGTAACTTAGCAAAGTACAAGTCACACTCATATGTAGCAAAAAATATTATTGGTGGTATTGTTGAATATATGATTTCTAATAATCTACATCCAAAGTTTGGATTATGTCATGGTACTCGTAGAGGGCTTGAACAAGAACACTTTATAAATTGGTTTAAATCGCAGAACATCGATGTATCAGTATTGGGTACTGAGATATCACCTACTGCTAATGAATTTAAAAATACAATTCAATGGGATTTTAATGAAATAAAAAATGAGTGGGTAAATGATGTTGGGTTTATATATTCAAACTCATTCGACCACTCATTTAATCCAACTAAAACAATTGAAGCTTGGATGAAATGTTTAACTGATGGTGGTATGTGTTTTATTGAATGGAGTGCTGATTGTTTAAAGAATAGACCCATGGACCCGGTCGCTGGAACTCTCGAAGAGTGGGTTGAATTTTTTAATAAAGAATATAAAGTTATTGATGTTTTAGAACACAATGTAAACTCAGGTCGTGGGGTTGCTGGAGCACGGACTCGAAATATCATAGTAATACAAAAATGAAAATATTAGTTACAGGTGGTGCAGGTTTCGTAGGGACAAACCTCATCAAACGATTATTAAAAGATGGTCATAAAGTTGTATCAATAGACAACTACTACACTGGTAACGTAGAGAACCACCAAAAGGGGTGTAAGTATCTAAACCACGACCTCAGAAACATTACGGAGTTTATGGATGTGGATGTGGTATTTCACCTTGCTGCAATTGCTCGTATTCAACCATCATTTAAATTACCAAAGGAGTATTTTACCACAAATGCAAATGGAACTCTAAACTTGGTAGATTGGTGTGCTAATAATAACGTACCAATCATATACGCCGGTTCATCATCAAAGCATAGTGGTAGATTTAAAAACCCATACACATTTTCTAAAGACGTAGGTGAGGATATTATATCACTATATCAGAAACACTATGGATTACAATCATCTATTACACGATTTTACAATGTATATGGACCACATCATTTGAAAGAGGGTGGGTATTGTACTTTAATTGGTAAATGGGAACGTGCGATTGAATCAGAACAGCCATTAACTATATTTGGTGATGGCACTAAACGAAGAGACTTTACTCACATTGATGATATCGTAGACGCATTGGTTAAGATTATGGAACAAGGGGCATATGGGTATGACTTTGAACTTGGTAGAGGTAAAAACTACTCTGTTAAAGACATAGCAGATATGTTCAACTATGATGATATTGTTTACGAAGATGATAAACCAGGTGAAGCATTGATAACTCTTTGTGAAGATACACTAGCTAATGAAATACTTGGTTGGATACCAACTAAGGATATAAATAATTACATAACAAGTTATATAAATGAAAAAGAACATAATATTCATACCGGCAATTGATGCAGGTCGTGGAAGGCACCACTCGTACAAGTATAGTATAGATTCTTGGAAAAAATGGGGTGACAAAAACAATGCCGAGGTATTAGTTTGGGACACCGCGTTATATACTTGGGAAGAGATGACTATCCCATGGCAACGATATCACTTATTTAAAATACTTGACCATAATGGTATAGAGTTTGACCAAGTTCTAATGGTTGATTCTGATACAATAGTCCATCCGGATACACCTAATTTCTTTGAAATGAACGAACGTAAATACACGGGCGTTCTTGATTTAGGGTGTTGGGAATGGACTGGTAGGTCGTTAAGACACTACAAAGATATGTTTGATGACTACAAGTTAGATAGGGGTATGTATTTCAATGGTGGATTTCAGATTGTAAACGAATCCCATAGAGAATTCTTTGATTACGTATTAGACTTTTATTTTAAAAATCAAGAGACTTTGGTAGAAAAACAAAAAGCTGGGTTGGGCACTGACCAAACAGTTATAAACTATCTTGCACAAACTCAAGGTATTGATTTAAAAATGTTACCTGCTACTTTTAATCTGCATCATATGTCAAGTAAGAACTTACTTAACTTTGGTCAATCGTGGTGGGGTGATAGTATGGAGAATTTATATGAACAAGCATGGGTATATCATTTTAATGCAATACCACGTAACAATCTCGACCGAAGTTCTGCATACTTTATAAAAAGAGCATACGAAGACTTATGGGAAAACTAGCATTTATATCAGAACTACCATTCAATGGTAAGGTGGATAGAAACCACCAACACATGAGAACTGAGTTTGCTCAGTTTTGTGCTCTGAAAGCAGACCATTATTGTTTTTATCAGATGGAGCAATTACAATCTGAATATGACCATATTATTTTACTTATTAGTAAGACTGATAAACTTAGAGACTTTGTATACCAAAAAGAAAACTTAGTGCCGGACTTGCGAAATTTTGGTAAGAAGATTTGGTTTATGCAAGAAGCAACCGCACAAATATATCAAACAAAAGAACTTCATCATCAGATTTGGCATTATAATTTATTACAAGAAGTAGATGGTATCCTTACTGAAAATGTAACCGATTTTAACTACTTTAAAGGTATAACCTCTTCTGATAAAGAAATTCACACAATTCCCACTTTGATTATTGAAGATAATTTTGTATATTTAAAAGATACTACAAAAGAAGAAAAGGTTATGATGGGTGGTAATTTCAATTCGTGGTATGGTGGGTTTGATTCTTATTTGGTTGCAAGTGAGTTCAAAACCCCCATATCAGTACCTAAGATGCGAAATGTTGCTAATGAAAATCAATTGGTTGAAGTAATACCACACGTATCCTTCTCAGAGTGGATGAAAATATTATCAAGTTATAAATATGCAGTACATATGATGCCGAACATTACCGCAGGAACGTTTTCACTAAATTGTTCATTTTTAGGTATACCATGTATAAGTTACGTCGAGGCAGATACTCAGAGGTTATGTCAACCTATGTTATCTGTTGATAGATTTGATTTAGAAAGTGCTCGTAATTTAGCTAAACAATTAAAAAATGATGTAGATTTTTACAACGAATGTAAAGAATCTGCATTACAAAACTATAAAAAACATTTTCATGAGGACGTGTTTTTAACTAAAATGAATAAAATATTATGTTAAGTAAAAAAGACATATCATTTATCCAACCAAGTCGTAACAACCTAAAATATCTGAAATGGTCATATGACTCAATCAGAAAGAATGGTGGGTCAGAACCTACTATTTGTGTTGCTGATGACTTTAGTAACGATGGTACTTGGGAATGGTGTCAAGAAATGATGGAAGTTGACCCTAACTTCAAAGCAATCCGAAACGAAGGACCAACACGATTGGGTCACACCATTTTATACGATAGGTTAATCAACGAGGTAGCTACCACAAAAATTGTGGGTATATACCATGCTGATATGTATTTGTGTCCTGACGCTCTTGAATCGGTATTAGAACACATCAAACCTTTGAGTGTAGTATCACTTACACGTATCGAACCACCATTACACCCCGATGGGCCGGAGAAGGTTCTTTTAGACTTTGGTATTGAACCAGAAGAGTTTGTAGAATTAGAAGATAAACTATTAGAACAGTTACCATCATTAAAAGAGGGTAGAACTACTGAAGGTATCTTTGCTCCTTGGTTCTTATTCAAAGAAGACTTCACTTCCATTGGTGGACACGACCCACTGTTTGCTCCACAATCAAAAGAGGATACTGATATCTTCAATAGATTCCACTTGAATGGGTACACATTCGTTCAGACTTGGGATGGGTTTGTATATCATATGACTTGTAGAGGTAGTAGATTTGCAGATGGGGCAAAACGTAATCCAAATGGTGAGGTCTTTATGAAGAATAGAGAGACTAATGAGTGGTTAACACAAAACGAACGCTCTACTCGTAACTTCCTAAGAAAGTGGGGACACTTTTGTAAACACGATAGGTTAATGAAACCCATCGTACCACACAAATACGATGTTCAATTCAGAATATTCAATGCTAATGAAAAGATTCTAAATATGTTAGAACCTTGGTGTAGTAACATCAATGTGGACATACCACAAGAAAAAATCGATGAATACATCAAATTAGAGCAACCAAATACTCAGTTCAACTTGAGTGAAAGAATCAATCAAGAAGTAGATTCAGATATAATTGTTAGATTTGATGCTCGTTTACTAACTCAAAACTCGTTTAACTTCATTCAAAACTTATCGGAAATCTTTGATTTTAATGAATTTGAGAGTGGTGAGTACGAATTTGACATATTTACTGTAAAGGTGAATCGTGTAAAACATTACGATTCCACGTTAATCAATCTATGAGATACTTTATATTACTACCAGGAGATACCGAAGAATCAGTTGATTTCTCAACTAATATCTTAGGTGAAGTTTCGTTCAAAAACTTTTGGGCTGACCAAGGGTTTGGAATACTAACCCGATTGGTAGAAAAGTATCCTGACACTTTATCTGAAGTGACAATCAAGGACGAACAATCTAAATCTTATTCCGTAGAAGAATTCTTGGAGAAAATTAAAAAGCTAAGGGTAATCCATAATGGGTAAAATCAATATTAACGACCTCGATACATTCGAGGATGATTATGAAGTTTATGAAAAATTTACAAAATCAAATAGGAAAAAGAGTAAAAGTACTGAAGACGTACTCGAACCATCGGGGCAGTCTTATGGTGGGAGAAAGCGTGACTCTTATATCAGTCAACGAACAAAAGCAAGAAATTAGGGTTTCAGACCCGTTTGGTATGGAATGGGTAGTTCCAATTGAATTTATACATACTTATATCTAAAGGATAATTAATTATGCGTTACACAAGAGAACAAATCGAATCTGCTGTTAAGGCAAAAGATTACAAGTGGTTTACAAGTAGCAACTATGATGTAAACATTGTGGGTGTTAGAAATGCTGACACCAATGGTGAAGTTACAAACAAGTTTGATGACCACGTTACTATCTCATATAAAGATGAGAATGGTGAATGGAACTTCCATTGTTTCGAAGCAACAACTGACCCCGGTTCACATTGGACTGGAAAACAACTCCTAAATAAAAATGGTGTTGCAATTCTAAAAGAAGGTCAGTATAGAGGTTCACATAAGATTGGACTTCATCAAGGTAAGTACGAGGCACTCAGACAAAAGAAACCACTAAAGGTATATCGTGATGGTAACCAAGATGATACTTATGATTTCATCGAGGAGAATGTACACGAAGGTATCTATGGTATCAACATCCATAGAGCAACTTCAAGGTCTGGTGGTAAATCAGTACAAGTGGACAAGTGGTCTGCTGGATGTCAAGTGATTGCTGGGAATGATGACTTCAGATTATTTATGGAAGTTGTAAACAAAGCAGCAGTGGTTTGGGGTAATTCATTTACATACACACTTATTAACTCGGATGATATAAAGTAACCATACTTATATTAAACCATCCACGGAATATATTATGAAAAAATATCTACTACTATTATTATTCTTAATACCACTACTTGGGGTATCACAAACACCAGGTACAAGTTGGTTTGAAATTGAAATGGAGTTTGGGCAATATACCTTCAATGACCAAACTATATTAATTACCCAAAATAACGATACCTTATACTACGAAGAGTATGGGGATGGTTATAATAACACAGCAAGATATCGTTATGCTGTTGTTAACGCTGATACAGGTGATATAGAAATTAAACTTACGAGTGAGTACAGTGGCTGGTACGGAATAGGTACTCAAGCCCCAGCTTATATTGAAATGCGTAATGCTACTCAAGGTATATTATACAACCCAGCATTAATAACATACGGCACCTTCCAAGGTGCTTATCCTAATTATACCTCAGAAACAACAGTAAATCTTTTATCACAACCACCTCCAATCGTAGGTTGTATGGATTCAACTTCATCAAGTTATAATCCTAATGCTAATTTAAGTAATGGTCAATGTACATATCCTGTCTCATTTGCAGTTGATATGAATTCGTATCCCGATACCTTCTCCCAAGTTTACGTAAGTGGACAATTCAATAGCTGGAGTGGTATTTGGGATTCTTTAGCTGACCCTGATGGTGATAACATCTGGACAGGTACAATTGATATTCTAAATAACCCTGGTTGGTTGTGGAAGTTCTCAGTAGACAATTGGGCTGACCAAGAGTTACCTCCTGATGTTTTAAACAACCCCTATGCTTCTTGCTTCCTTTTAGATGCTTATGGATTCACAAATAGAAACTTACCGGTAAACGGAATGGCTGTTGTGTTGGATACCTTTTGTTGGGAAAGGTGTTACCAATGTGAAGATGTCTTTGGATGTACGGATACAACATCAGCTGAGTTTAACCCATGGGCTACTATAAGCGATGGTTCATGTCAATCAGTAGGTATTCCTACGTGTGGGCCTGGTCAAACATATTTAGATGTTCAATTTACACCTGACACATATGGTGGTGAATCAAGTTGGATTGTTTATGATGACAACGGAGCAATATACACTGCAACTCAGGGTACATTCTCAGGCCAACCTCAAGGTGTAGCTATATCACATTACATTTGTGTTGATACAAACGTACTAATAGATATTGTAATTAACGATACTTACGGTGATGGAGTAAACGGTACACTATATGGTGGTCAAGTTGATGGTGATTTAAAAGTGTACGATTGTAATGGTAATGTTTTATGGGCATTATCTGATACAATTCCAAATGGTAACTTCGGATACCAATTCCTATCACCTCAGTTTAGTACTGGTAGTGCTTGTTCGAGTGGTTCTTCTAATGCTGTGGCAGGTTGTATGAATCCATTCTCTACAACTTATAATCCTAACGCTACTGTAAGTGATGGTACTTGTGGTCCCCCAAGAGTAGTGGGATGTACTGATACAGCATCATTTAATTACGATGCTAACGCTACTACCAGTAACATAATGACTGGTACTTATACTTTAAAAATTTATGATGGTGCTTCAAATGGTTGGGGTGGTACTTGGTTAGGTATTAAACAAGGAGATAATCTTTCCCCTCAATTCCAAATCGGTCCTGATGATGGTAATAGTTTATCATTTGATATACCTTTAAACATTTACGAACCAATTGATTTATATTTATTTACTACTCCACAATCATCAAACTCTATTGCTCAAGTAGCTTATACATTATATGGTCCTGAAGGGGATACCATTGTTGATGTACCTTACTGGGGAGCTATTACGGTACAATTCCCAATAATTCAAACTACAACTGCTCAGCCTACATTTGGGGATGTGTGTATTGAAAAGGTATTTGGGTGTACTGATACTACTTCATTTAATTACGATTCATTAGCAAATACAAATGATGGTAGTTGTATTGCTAAAGTTATAGGATGTATGAATCCATTATCATTTAACTATGATTCAACTGCTAACGTAGCAGGCGATTGTATTCCAATTATTGTAGGATGTATGGATACTGCTTCATTTAATTATGACTCAACTGCTAATACAGCAGGTGCTTGTATTCCTGTTATTGTAGGTTGTATGGATTCAAGTTCATTTAACTTCGACCCATTAGCTAATACTCCTTCTAATAATTGTATTCCAAAAGTATTTGGTTGTACTGACCCGACTTCATTTAATTACGATTCAACTGCTAACGTAGATGATGGTTCGTGTATTGCTCGTGTGTATGGGTGTATGGATTCTACCTCATTAAACTTTAATCCACTTGCTAATACCGATAATGGAAGTTGTATTGCTAAGGTGTTTGGTTGTATGAATCCACAATCATTAAACTTCAACCCATTAGCAAACGTAAACGATGGTTCATGTATTGCTAGAATTTATGGTTGTACCGATTCAACATCATTTAACTACAACCCATTAGCTAACACGGATGATAGCTCATGTGTACCTATTGTATACGGATGTACTAACCCTACATCTAAAAACTATAACCCATTAGCAAACACAGATGATGGAAGTTGTATTCCATTTATTTATGGGTGTACGGACTCGACATCATTTAATTACAACCCACTTGCTAATACTGATAATGGTTCATGTATTCCGATAGTTTATGGATGTACTGACCCAAATGCATTTAACTTTAACCCTAACGCAAACACGGAAGACTTTACTTGTATCCCAATCGTTTATGGGTGTACGGATTCATCGGCAGTAAACTATGATTCAACTGCTAACGTTGATAACGGAACTTGTATAACTGCTGTATACGGATGTACTGACCCGAATGCATATAATTACAATCCAAACGCCAACGTATCAGATACTACTTCCTGTTTGTATGACGCTAATTGTGTAGGTGAGCCGGGCGTTCCTTATTGGTTGAATGACCCGTGTTACGCTTGGGTAATCGATGTTGATAACTATTGTTGTACGAGTTCTTGGGACCCTGATTGTCAAGCACTTTACGATTATTGTGCTGATGGTAGTGGTACTGTTGATATCGAAGAAGTTGACTTTAAGAATATCGTAATTTATCCAAATCCAACAACTGGTAAGTTAAATATTAGAACATCGTTAGATATCAGTTATACACTATTTGACTTTACAGGTAGGATAATCTTTGAAAACTCTAAGGAAAGAACAATTGATATTACAACACTACCTAACGGAGTTTACTTCTTATCCATCGAGTACAATGGTAAGAGATTTAATAAAAGAATCATAAAAAAGGATTAAGATGAGAAGTATATTACTATTACTACTTATTCCAATTTCGGTTTATAGTCAGATAGATATTAAATCGCAGATTAAGAAGACATTTAAATTTGCAACATTCTATGGGGCATATAATGGTAATAATTCGATTTCGGATGTAACCACATACTCGGTTACTGATGGGTTGAATACAACTACTACTGTAACCCCATATGACTACTCTGCTGTGTTTGGATTGAGAAAGATTCAAAGATTTGGATATGAACCTAACATTCAGAATAGATTTAAGAATGGTACTGAAAACTCGTATTCTGATGCAGCTACTATTGGTAGTAAGTCAAAAGGATTTGAATACTTATTTGAGTTAGATTATAGGAGACAACAAGGTAGAGAGTTCCTTAATCAAGACCACTTTGTTAGATATATTGGTGATTGGTATGTTTTAAAAGGTGAGTACTTAGAAGATGGATTTGCTGATATCGGATATTTCGAAACCTCAGAAAGATTTAGACATAAATTTAATCGTAAGTTCTCGGTTAACATTGGGTCAATGCAACGTATATCAGAGCCATATGGATATGACCCATTGGCTGACCTACTTCGTGAGACTGGTGATATTCCGTGGATGAATATGGCATTAACTCAAGGATATACTATTGATTTTATCAATAATGTTTATTTAGACCCAAGTGGTAATGTAGTAGCCAATAGTACTGAAGTGTTCCAAGAGGTAATAGTACCACAGGTATTGTCGGAGTATGTTTCACAAAAAAGAGATGAACTACCAAACAAATGGGAATACTCATTGGTTGCTGGATTTGATTACTATAAATATTCAAAGAACTTTTGGTTACACTCGTGGGCAAACATATTACCATACCATATTGATATAGAAGATGAATTTAGTTACCATAAATTTAACAATGGTCAATGGATTGACTATTCAGGTGGACTAATATTCGGATATAGATTTAATAAGTCATTAGGTATCTTCGCAGAAGGTAGGTATCATAAATATTGGAATCGTAGTTGGTATGAATTCTCAACTGGTATTAACTATATTATTTTATAAGATTATGAAAAATTTAAAAAGAAATGTCGGAACAATTTTATTGGGTATTATAGTAATACTTCATATAGTATTTATACACTTAAAGATATCGAATGTAGAGTCTAAGATACCAACTGACTATGTACCACGAATTGAATACGACTTAAAAGACCAAATGATTAGACAAACGTTACACAATATTCAAAGTGAAGTAGAAGCACAAGAGCGTGAACTAATTAAATTAAAAGAGGCAGGATAGGTTATGGCTAAGAAGTTAGACGAAGGTACTCAGATTACCTTAGACTTAAAAACAATAGGAATTATTTTATTCTTTGTAGCTACAGTTGTTGGTATGTGGTTTACACTACAATCTGATATAGAAGACGCAAAAGAATTACCTATACCTCCCGACCCTGAAGTTACACGAATGGAATTCGATATGAAAGACCAAATGATTCGTAACACTATCCTAAATACACAAGGTGATGTTACTGAGATTAAGGAAGACATCAAACGTATCGAAGAAAAAATAGATGAATTGAGGTAATATGAAACGGATTCTATTAATAACATCATTTCTACTATTAGGTATCGTATCTAAGGCTCAAATAGTAGTGATACATTTCAACGCAGGTTGGAATGAAGTTAACTCGGTTAAATGGGTAGATGATTTAGAAGATTGTGATATAGAACATATTGATATTGCTAAAAAACCCAAACTGCAAAAAGAATACCAAGTGGTAGTAGTACCCACCATCGTAATACTTCAGTACGATGAGGTAAAGAAACGTTACCAAGCTGATTTAAGTTTTAAACTATCAGCAACTAAAGAAGAAATACAAGATGCAATAGATGAACTTGTATTGAGTGGATTCTAAGAACACGACTATATTTATAAACTAAAAGAGTTACATCATATGAAAAACATTTGGAGAAAGATTATGGCTTTTAAAGACATTTTTAAAGATGACAATGACGTAAACGAGAAGAACGTAATCGGATTTCTATCATTCGCTGTAATGGTAATATTCGCTGCTGCTGATTTAATTACTGGTTACTTAGGTAAGGATTTGGTAGTTCAAGAATTCATATACAACTCATTCGTATTTATCACATTAGGTTGTTTCGGTATAGCTGGCTTGGAGAAGTTCGCTAAAAAGTAGGACATTTATGAAATTATCAGATATCGTTCAACTGAAGTCAATGGGGTATTCTGAAGAAATAGACCCTAAACACATAAAGGTAATGAAGGAAACTCCCTCGATGTTGGAAGACTTTGAGTGGAAACAATTTATGAGCCAACCACCACATTACAATGATTCATCTAAAACAAAGATGGAGTTACATCAATTGGCTAAACTACCAATGGATGCTTCGTTTGTAAAAGAAATGGATGATGTATCTAAAGTATTCAAAGACTATTGTAATACAGTCGACATAGATTACCCACAAGGATTGATAGACACATTACTTGATGATTCTCGTATCTTTATAACTAAACTTAAATACTTATATAATAGACCAAGACCAAAACAATTGGCTAAACACCCTATGGTAAATGTTCCTATGAAGGACACTTCATTAGATTCGATGAATACACCATCCTATCCAAGTGGACACTCTACCCAAGGTATGTTGATTGCAATGGTATTGAGTGATATGTATCCCGACCACCAATACAACTTTATGGGATTGGGTAAGGATATATCATACTCAAGAAATGTTGCAAGAGCACACTACCCATCAGACTCAAAGTTTGGTGAGTTACTTGGTGAAGAGATGTTTAAGTATCTAAAGAAAATGAGAAGAGTGTAATGCCATTAGCAGTAACTACAAGGTCAATCAAACGACAAGCTATTAAGTCAATTCACGAACCACCTACCGCAAAGGATAAGGTAAAGGTATCGGGTGAGATGCAGGCTGAAAAGGCAAAGATGGTTAAAGAACTCATCCCATTCCTCACGTATCTATACAAAAAGTATATGGGTGTACGAATTACTGAGGATATGGCAGTCCTACAATTTGAAGATATCAAAATACCAATTTCAGTTGGTGATACAGTCCTTGGTGGTAAATTCAAAAACAAACGTATTGTAGTGAAGTCAATCGGTAAAAACGAAAAGGGTGACATCACAATCAATGGTAGACCACTCCTAAAGTATCGTATCATAGATAAGGTAGAAGAGGCTGTACTGGCTGATAAGATTGAGTGTGACAATTGTGGTTGGACTTGGATGAAAAAAGATGGTGGTGATGACTTATATACTTGTCACAAATGTGGACATGACAATGAAGAGTATGGACCCATGGCAAAGAGTTACAAACGACTCAATGTAGGTGAATCAACACTCAACGAGTTTGGTGGTGTTAAATTTGATTTGGTTGGATATGGTAGTAATAACAAGCCAGTCCTAAAGACAATCAAACGAGCATCAGACTCATTCATGAAGGATGTTGCTAAGTATGGTTCTGAGAAACTATTCAAAGGTGGTAAGGGTGTAGAGTATGTAAAGATATACTACGACAAGAACCACTTGGCAACTGTAAAAGATGGTGGTAGAAAAATAGTCAAAGAAAAGAATTGGGGTAAGTTACCAATCAACGAAGCTTGTTGGAAAGGGTACAAACAAGTTGGTGGTAAGAAGAAGAATGGTAAGATGGTGCCAAATTGTGTACCAATCAATGAAATACCAATGGACGACCTTCAGAAGATTGACCAATTCGCAGATAAGAAACTCAATCCAGTAGATGTAGTCCTCACCGACAAACATTTCTTTGATAGATTAAACGACCCTCGTAATGGTAAAGAAATCTCACAAGCAGAACTCATTGGGTTCTTTAAGAGATTGGGTAAGAAGAAGAAGGAGTTCGTAGAGTTCCTAAATCAATACAAATCATTGGTAGCAGTTGACGATAGAACCAAAATCAACATCCCATTCATGAAGCAGGCAAACAAAGCAATCGCAAAGACTGTAATGAGGAAAAAAGATTTCAAAAGTACTGACAAAAAGTTGGATATTTAAAATTAAAGTCGTATATTAGAGATGAAGTTAAAACAAATCATATTAGAAGGGATGTACGATAAACTCACGGGTGAAATCAACAAAGCTATATTCAAGAAAGTCAAAGACGCAATGAATGGTAGTGGTACTCAAGAGAAACCCAAGAAGTACAAGGGATACGAAGTTCGTAAAGACCCAATGCCAACTACTAAGTTAGCTCATATGTTCGCTGCAGAAGATAGAACCATCTATGTTGGTGACTTCTCAGATGATGTTAGTGGTATATCGGTTGATGTAGAACTAAAGTTTGCTCTGAGTGATGACGCAGTTAAGAGAGGTTCATTCTACATAGATGGGTCTGCTGAAGCTGATGAAGACTTCCCAAGTATCGAAGTGATTATTGGACTACATCCTGAAGATGGGTTACGTACTTTATCCAAACTACAACCAACCCTCAGAGATTTGGTAAGACACGAGATAGAACACTTAACTCACGGTAGAAAGTCACAAGGTTCAAAACCATCGAAGTGGATGCAAGGTGATAAAGCACGTAGAGTGAAGATTAAGAGTAATCCTAAGTTGTATTACAAATACTACTTACTACCAAAAGAGGTGGATGCAAACATTCACGGACTATACTCTAAAGCAAAGACATTGAAACAACCATATCAGAAAGTGGTTGATGACTATTTAGACTCACTTGTCGATGATACTATCATCACTCCAGAAAATCGAGAACTGATTTATAAGAAATGGAAAAAACGAATCCCAAAGATTGGTGGAATCCCTAAACTGAAATAATAGGATAGATATGGCTAAAGTATTAAGAGTTTTTGACCTGGATGACACTTTGGTAAAAACCCAATCGTACATCTATGTAAAACACAAAGATGGGACTGAGACTAAAATGGACCCTGCTGACTATGCTAAATACGATGCTAAACCAGGTGATGAGTACGACTTCAGAGATTTCAATAGAATGTTGAATAAACCACAAGTCATCAAAAAGAACTTCAAACTACTCCAACGTATGTTAAAGAACCCTTCTAAGAAGGTAACAATCTTGACTGCACGTAAGTTAGGTTTCCCTATTAGAAAGTTCTTCAAGGATGAGTATGGGATGGATGTATACCCAGTAGCACTTGCATCTAACAACCCAAAAGACAAAGCAGATTGGATTGAGAAACACATCAAAAAAGGATATACTGATATTGCATTTATGGATGACTCTATTAAGAACGTAAGAGCAGTGGGTAATCTTCAAAAGAAGTATCCCGATGTAAGAATCAAATCAGTCCTTGCAGTAGAACACCTTACTTCAGATGAGAAGACCCAATTGATTGAAAATTACTTATCGGATACCTTTACTAATATCCTATAAACTATTTATTAGAAATAATTTAAACAAAGAAGTTATATATGAGTACAATATTAGGATTGAACGGTGGCCAACACGATGCCGCATCCTGTTTAATTATTGATGGCAAGTTAGTTGCCTGTGTTGAAGAGGAAAGAATGACCCGTATAAAGGCGGGTAACAATTACTTTTCAGTCCCAAGACTATCATCCCAAAAGATAGCTGAAATGTATGGGGTAACCCCACAAAATGCAGACCACGTAGTATTTGCATCTGAGGTTCCTGGAAAATATATTGAATACGAACTCAATGATGTAGATTATACAGTGTATGACCACCACCATTGTCATGCAGCAGACGCATATTATATGAGTGGGTTTCAAGAACCGACTATGATAATCACTATGGATGGTGGTGGAGTTGATGACGCACTGAGTGTTTATTTAGGTAAAAATGGTGAACTTACACGGATTCTTAGAGATAAATGGTACTTAAACGCTCAGTTAGCACAATTGTGGGGATACTCATTACACGGAATCAAGGGATTTGATGCCGAGAAAGGTGGGTTCGTTTGGAAATTCTGTAAAGATGAAGGTAAGTTAATGGGCATGGCACCCGATGGTTACTACGATGAACGTGTGTATAACATTCTTAGAAAAGCTGTAAACTATTCTAACTTAGAATTCTTTCCACAAGATACAATTGGGTTGGCTAGATTAATATCCGAGTCAATGCGTAGAATGGGATACTTCGATACCGATGAGGGAATTGCAGTATATGCATATAACCTTCAGAAATTGACCGAAGATTTAGTATTGGAATTCATATCAGATTTACATAAATTACATCCTGAGTATAAGAAGTTGGCATTTGCTGGTGGGTTATTCGCAAACGTAAAGTTGAATCAAAAGATAAACCAATTAGATTGGGTAGATGAATTATTTGTATTTCCAGCAATGGGGGATAGTGGATTATGTGCCGGTGCTGCAATTTTAAAATGTAGAGAATTGGGTGAGGGTTTTGACACACCTATTAGACTTGATAACGTACACCTTGGAGTATCATATACTGATGAAGAAATTAGTGAAGTAGCCAGTAAATACAATTTTGAACGCAAACCATATATAGCATCCGAAGTAGCTGAACACTTAGATGATGGTGAGATTATAGGATTCTTTCAAGGTAAGTTTGAGTATGGACCACGTGCATTAGGAGCACGTTCTATTATTGTTCGACCTACGGATTATGATACACATAAAGAACTAAACTCAAGACTAAAGAGATACGACACTATGCCATTTGCGCCTATTGTTATGAAGGAATACTTTAGTGATATATTTGTGGAGCAAAAATCACAATATACTGCTGAGTTTATGACTCTTTGTTACGATACAAAAGAAGAATGGATTGATAGAATCCCAGCAGTAATACAAAAGTCAGATAAGACTGCTAGACCTCAAATCGTAACCCAAGATGGTGTACCAAAGTTTTGGGAAATCTTAAATGAATATAGAGAGGTAAGTGGTATTCCTGTATTATTAAACACATCATTTAACGCTCACAATGAACCTATTATAGACTCACCAGAACACGCATTCGTTCACCTAAATAATGGTATAATTGATAAATTAGTTATAGAAAATTATGTATACTACAACTCCTGATAATATAAAAATAGAATGGGTTTATAACCCATCACCGCATGTAAAAATTACCGGACCAAATGATAATGAAGTATTTCTTCTACAAATATTTGAGTATCACGCGGGAAATACAATACCATATCTTTTAGAATCATACCTAATTGCTAATACTGAAGCATTCCATTATGATGTAAGTTATTATGGTAAATTTGAACTAAGGGTTCTGAAATTCGATGAGGACCTTGGTCCGGTTGAGATATTTAGGGATGTATATAATGATGTTGGTAAACGGGTTAAATTTATATTAAGAACTGATTTAGTAGAAGAAGAACGTATATTTGCTGAGGTAGCTAACGATTATATAAAACAAAGTGGTTGTATTGGTGAGATAGTCTCTACATTACAACATACGGTTAGATTTCCAGAAGTACATCTTAGTAATGGTCATTTAGTAGAGCAATACGTTGATGTTGACTACAATAGTGAGTATTATAAAATATTTTATATTGGTAGAAACGAATTTAATGGGGATAATCTATATGAACATCGTTGGGGAAATGTAACTTATGGTAATTGGAGATTATTCTGGTCACTTCATAACCCACGTAAATATCATAACTTAGAAAGTAGAGAAATAGCTGAAGATATTTTAGGATTTACTGAAAATAAACCAAATGGGGAAAAGTTTACTGTAACTCCATCATATTTATAACCATAAGTTACTTTAACACAAAACTATTGGATTACGAAAATGGCTAGTACGAATAAGGACATACTTGAAGCAATTCTAACACAATTAGACACCATGACTGATAAGTTACCAAATGGGGAACTTAAACGTATGGAAATTAGTATTAATGAGATGAAGGAAGACTACTCAGAATTAAAAACTGATGTTTCTGATATTAAATTTACATTACTTAATCCTGAAAATGGTGTAATTGTTCGTGTAAATAAAAACACCGACTTTAGATATGAACGAGAAGACAAAATGCCTTACTACGATGGTATTGTTGCTGAGTTCGAGAAGTTAAAAGATTGGAAAGAAGGTGTCACTAAAGCACTTTGGATTCTATTTGGTTCAATGATAGGTGTATTCGGATTTATCATAAAATCAGTATTCATGTAATTTACTAACTCTACCAAAACTATTTATGGATAACTATGAACACTTAGCAATGGATGAGGTGTATGATATTTTATTATACAACCCCGATGTTGATAGTATTATAAAGTTAAACCTAATAGATAATTTGTTAGAGCATTACACATTCATAGAAGAGTATGAGAGGTGTAGGAATCTGCAAGAATTAAGATTGGTTATGGAGAGAACTAATGAATCTAATAATAAAAAGACTTAGTGATGAGGTAGAGTCGTTAAACGAAACTCATATATTGTATGTACAAACCGAAGATGGTACGAATGTAAAAGCAGAGGTGTGTTCTGAAGTAGATGTCTCAAACTACATTTACATATTAAAATCAGAGTATAATATTAAACAAGTTATATATTTCGACCTTTAATGGATTCAAGACTATATTTATTAAATGATAGTGTTCACTCCTTCGATGAAGTAGTGTACGTATTGAAACGTTATTTGGGGTACTCAGACCTACAAGGTACATCAATCGCTGACTTAGTTCATAGAACTGGTAAGTGTGAGATTCGAACCGGCCATTTTGATGAGTTAGAACTCCTAAAAGAAATGTTAGTAAAAGAAGGTTATAACGTAAGATTAGAAAATGATTATGAAGGATACTAAATCACAAGGTCTTGGGGACACAATTGCAAAGATTACCTCAGCAACAAAATTAGACAAGTTAGCTGAATCAATAGCATTGGCTGCTGGAGCTGACGATTGTGGGTGTAATGCAAGAAAAGAAAAGCTAAATAAAATGTTTCCATACAATAGTGGTAGAGATGCCAAAAAATTCCCAACTAAGGAGTAATATGAATTTCATTAAAAACCTAATGATGGAAGTAATCAACGAGGAACAACTCGATGAGAAACTCATTACATATAACAATAGAAAACCATATGGTCAAGTAGTATTCTTGGCAGGTGGTGCTGGTAGTGGTAAGGGATTTGCTGGTTCAAACTTCTTAGACTCAGCAGGATTCAAGGTTCGTGACGTTGATGATATGAAGAAATCACTTCAGAAGCTAAATAGATTAGGTAAGTTAGACGTTGGTACTATAATAAAGAAGTATGGTAAGAAGATAAAACCAAAGGATATGGAACTTATTCAAAAGGTATTCAATTCCGAAACACCAACTGGTATCAAACAAACTCTACGTAATCTCAATCTAAAGAATGCAGACCACGTTTACGTTCTTCATCTGTTAGTAAAGTCAATGGGTATCAAAGAAAGTTCATTAATGTATCTACTAAAGGGTAAAGATAATCCTGAAACATTACCCAACATTATGTTTGATATCACAGCCAAAGACTTGAGTGATATCACCAGCGTACTCCCTCAACTAAAAAATGCAGGATATGATGCTAAAAATATCCATTTAACTTGGGTTCTAACAAGCTATGTTACAGCCATGAGTAATAACAAAAATCGTGATAGAATGGTGCCTGAAGACATCTTGTTGAAAACTCACGAAGGTGCTGCAAATACTGTATGGTCGTTGGTAACACGAGCGCTTCCAAAAGGAATGAATGGTAGAGTTGACGTTATCCTAAACAACCCACAGCATACTGTGTTCTATACCGATGCTGATGGTAAGACTATTAAAGGTGGTGTCAAGGGTTTCCTTTCACTTCCTATCAAAAAAGCAGGTGGTGGTATCTTTTCGGAAAAAGTATGGAAAGACAAACTATTTAAATGGGTTAAGGGGAATGCTCCTGAGTCTATTACCAAAAATATGAAATAAAACAAACAAATAAGTTATGCAAATATCATCGTACATCATTGACGATTTCTATTCAGATGTGGATTCCGTAAGAGAGCAAGCACTACAACAAGATTTTTCGGTAAGGGGTAATTATCCCGGACCAAGAACTAAAACATTTCTAAACCCATCCATAAAATCTACATTAGAAGCTGTGGTAAAACCATTTTATGGTAATGTAACCTATTGGTCCGATGAACAATACACCGGCGCATACCAATATACAACCTCACGTGATAGAAGCTGGATACATGCCGACCAGACTACGAAATGGGCTGCTGTTTGTTATCTAACACCAGATGCACCATTAAGTGGTGGTACTGGGTTATTTAAACACATACCGACCGGACTTAGCATGGCGCCTAAGCTCGAAGATGGGTCTTACGATGATACAATATTATCGGAAATATACAAAGACTCACAGGATATGACAAAGTGGGAAATGGTAGATAGGATTGGTAACAAATACAACCGATTGATTATGTATCGTGGTGACCATTTTCATATGTCCTTAGATTACTTTGGTAAAGACTTATATGATGGTAGATTGTTTCAAACATTCTTTTTTGATACTGAACTATAATGAACTATTCCCACAAACACAAGTTTGTTTGGGTAGCGCCATTTAAAGTAGCTAGTAGAGCTACTGCTGATTTCTTTAGAAGTCATTCTGATTTAAATCCACACCTACCAACTGAGGATAATCCTAATATGATATTTACTCATACTCAAGGATGGCCAAGTGGGTGTTCCGATGATTATCTATACATAGCAAATGTAAGACACCCATACTACCGATGGATATCATATTGGAAGCATGACTTAAATGACACTACGGAACTACCACCAAATACACCAGACCCATTAACGGCACTCAAGGGTGTTACTGATGAGAGGTGTAGTGCTTGGTCCGAGTGGAGAGTTGTCTCAGACTATACAATTGACCATATTATTCACGCCGAGTCAGTAGAAGAAGACC
>Ga0209602_1001281_pt1 | contig 22308 bp, 21 predicted proteins | sample COGITO_mtgs_1205_3_FD_184810 | JGI IMG/M metagenome (GOLD analysis project Ga0209602, IMG submission 184810) | Pelagic marine microbial communities from North Sea - COGITO_mtgs_120524 (SPAdes) (version 2) | ecosystem: Environmental > Aquatic > Marine > Epipelagic ...
CCTTTGAAATTATCCTCTGTGGTGTAGGCCTTTATGTTATCTGGACCTTCCGCACCATTTCATTGTTATTCGGCTGGATTGACAAAGGTATGCGCGGAATTCCGCCGGATGCCGATGGTGTCTGGGGAGAGATAAGCGACACATTAAATCGTCAGCGGCGACGTCATCGCCGAACTCAAGAAAAGATGCGCCGTACTATCAATCGAGTTTCCAGGCTCACTGAAGCCTTGGACGAAGGGATTTTAGTCCTGCGCAGCGATCTGTCTCTGGACTGGTGGAATAGCTCCGCTGCCAGCCTTTTGGGACTGCGGTCTTCGGATCGTGGCAGCGCTATCATGAATCTGATACGCGACCCCGAATTTGTTGAATATATCAACCAGGCTGACTTTCAGGGAGCAGTCAAGTTGCCATCATCGATTCAGGCAGGGCGGCTATTAAAATTTGCAGCCTCGTATTTTGGCGACGATGAAATTGTTCTGGTGATTACCGATATTACCCGCCTCAACAGTCTGGAAGAGATGCGCAAAGAGTTTGTTGGCAATGTCTCCCATGAATTGCGCACGCCATTGACAGTGATGCGCGGCTATATAGAAACACTGCAGGACAGTCCCGATAACAACGCTGTGGTCAATCGTGCATTCGGCCAAATGGCTGATCAGGTCAATAGAATGCAGGCCCTGGCCGACGATTTGATTTTGCTGTCCAGACTGGAGGCGGACGGCCAGAAGGCCACTCTCGAGCCTGTCAATTTGCATGATCTACTGACCAGTATTATTGCCGAAGCGGAGATATTAAGTGGTGGTCTTCACAGCCTGAGCCTGGATTGCGCAGCGACCCTGGAGGTTAACTCAGAGGGCAACAGCATGCGCAGTGCCCTGGGTAATATTATCTTCAATGCCGTGCGCCACAACCCCAAAGGTGCAGCCGTTGATGTGGTCGTTGAGCAGTACTCAGACCATATCAGTATTAGTATTCAGGATGATGGCGTCGGCATAGACCCGACAGAAGTGCCGCGGCTGACTGAGCGTTTTTACCGCGGCGACAGCAGCCGCAACTCCGCCACCGGTGGCACGGGTCTGGGGCTGGCTATTGTAAAGCACAGTCTCAATCGCTGTGGTGGCGACCTGACCATTAGCAGTCGCCTGGGTCATGGGTCCAGGTTTGTCTGTCGATTGCCTGTTGTATCCGCCTAGCAGCTGCGCGCCTTAGCTAGCTTTGGCTTTTCTTTTGCCCTTGGTTTCATCCTGCGACAGTACAGAGCCCGGCCAGGGATTTTATTTCTGCCTGGGCCGATCGCAACTTCCATGCCGGGATAATATTAATTGGTTGTCAGAGGGGCTATCGCAAAGCGGCGACACTGTCACAGGCAGATGGTGAAATTTGCTGACTGAGCCGCTTTTGCATCGGGTCTGGTCGATGTTAGAACAATGTTAGAAAAGTGCAGCGCAGCGGAAACCATAGTGCAGAAAATAATCGCCTTCCCGCTCTGGGTTGGGTTCACTCCACTGGGACTCAATGGCCCAGCCTTTGGCGCAGTGATGAGCCATCTCAAGATAGAGCTTTTGGGTTGCAATGGTCACAGACTCTTCGAATTTAGCATCCGGACGCAGTGAATAGGCCTGTCGTGCGGCAAATAGTTTACTGGCGCTGTGATTCATGGATCCCGCCGCAACTATAGGCCGTTCGCTTATTCCAGATTCCGGGTTAAGGGTGCCGTCGCCATAGAGCTTGACTGCACTATCTGATTTGGTCGCACCACCTGACTTGACTGCCTTTGGCTTGCTGGCTTTTTGCTGCTCTTCGCAGGCGATTATTTTATCCATAAAGTCTGGTGCATCGGCATCATCAGTATCAAAGTCACAATTGGCGAAACTGGCACTGCTTAAAAATAGGCATAGATAAGCATAATAGGCTGTTGGGCGTTTTATCTTCATGGGGTCAATTCCAGCAATATTGTATTTAATGGATTAAACAAAAAAGCACAGTGAAAAGAAAGCAGCTATAAAAAAGGGCACCGAAGTACCCTTTTTTACAGACCTTATTTTTTACAGATACCAATGGTAGCTTAGAACTTATGTTCCATGCCTACACCAAAGGAAGAATCTTCGTCGTCGGCTGAGCCCACTTCAGAATCTGTATTGTCAGTATAGAATACATAGACCTTGGTGTTTTTAGCCATCTTGTAATCTGCACCCAGAGACAGAGTTTCCTCTTCGTCGCCGTCAACATCATCTTCAATTGTGCCGTACTGAGCCTTCAATGTGGTCTTGTCCATCTTGTAGGCCGCGCTGATAAAATAACCAGATTCATCTTTGCTATTAAGGTTATCTTCATTCTGCTGATACATAAAGCCAAGCTTTAATGCGTCCATTTTGTACTGGGCAACAACGCGCAGCAGGTCCTGTTTGTCTACGTCCTGATCACCAGCTACTGCTATATACAGATTGTCCATATCATAGCTGATGGAATAGGAGATGCCGTCGGCCAGGCCGGTGTCGTCATTTCCGTCTTCATCAAAATCAGAACCTTCACCAGGAATCATGGCGACAGTGGCAGAGAAACCATTAACCTTAGGTGAGGTGTAGGCCACAATATTAGATACGCGGTTTTCACCTTCAAAGGTATTTTTAATATCACCTTCAAGATCGTTAAACAGGTCGATCTTGTTCTGCGCCAGTTTGGTCGGGGAGTCATGCTTGCCTGCCCAAACTGTACCGAAGTCACCTCTGATGCCGGTCATAATATTGCGTTGGCTAAAAGTCTGGCCTTTGCAGTCGCCATCATCAATACACATCTCGAATTCCGCTTTATAGATAGCGTAAAGTCCGTCTGCAATTTGAGTTTTTCCTTTAACGCCAACACGAGATGCATTGCTGTTTAGTTTCCATTCATCGCTTGAGCCACTGTCATTATTGACAACAGAAGCATTAACCTTGCCGTAAACTTTGCCATCAATAGGGCCAGCCGCAAAGCTGTGACCCGTAAAGCATATGGTGGATGCGATTGCTGATGAGAGTAATAATTTGTTCATATGTAATCCCCAAAAATTAATTCCTAAGGCCGTAGCCACAACGAATGCCATAGTCCCTACCTAGCATTCATCCGAAAATAATATGCATTAAATATGACAGTATTGTGACATATCGGGCTGTGTCAGCGAATTAATGTCCGCCCGTCAAATGTCATATTTCTGTCATATAAATTTTATACAGTGACCGGGTAACAAAAACAGTTTCAACCCAATCTGGAGGTTTTTATGACCCAACGTACTATTTTACCAGCCCTGTTACTGACCGTGGCTGCTATTACAACAACATCTGCGGCAATGGCTCGTGACAGCATTGAAGTAGTAGGTTCTTCAACTGTGTACCCATTTTCAACTGTAGTTGCCGAGCGCTATGGCCGTTCAAGCGGCAAGCCAACACCAAAGATTGAGTCAACGGGTTCTGGTGGCGGTATGAAGCTGTTTTGTTCCGGTGTAGGCACCAACTACCCGGATATTACTAATTCATCACGCCGTATGAAGATGTCAGAATTCAAGAAGTGCCAGACCAACGGCGTGACCGACGTGGTTGAAGTACAAATTGGCTACGACGGCATTGTTATCGCTAACTCCGTTGAGGCAGCGCCAATGCAGCTGAGCCGTAAGGATATTTTCCTTGCTCTGGCCGCCCAGGTTCCTGCTGCTGTTGAGGGTGAGTTGATGGAAAACCCTTACCAAACTTGGAAAGATGTCAACCCAGCATTACCAGATACCGCTATCGAAGTTATGGGTCCCCCCCCTACTTCCGGTACCCGGGATGCGTTTGCTGAACTGGGCCTTGAAGGTGGTTGCAAGAAAATCGGCTGGATCAAGGCCATGAAGAAAACCGACAAAAGCGCCTATAAGGCTCTTTGTCACACGATCCGTGAAGATGGCAAATATATTGAAGCTGGCGAAAACGACAATTTGATCGTTCAAAAGCTTCAGGCTAACCCTGCTGCTCTGGGTGTGTTTGGCTTTAGCTTTCTGGACCAGAATGCTGACAAGGTTCAGGGTGCAATGATTGAATCTGTTGAGCCAACCTTTGAGTCCATCGCTGATAAGTCTTACCCGATCTCGCGTCCCCTGTTCTTCTATGTCAAGAAAGCCCACGTCGGCGTAGTGCCCGGTATCAAGGGCTACCTCAATGAGTTCACCAGTGAGCGCGCCTGGGGTGAAGATGGTTATCTGGCCGAGAAGGGGATGATTCCTCTGCCAGTTAAAGAGCGTCGTGCTATGGCCCAAAGTACAAGGTCACTGACCCCAATGACAGGCAATGAAGCATTGAAATAATGCTCTGATGTTGTCACTATGCAGCCCGGTTTATTGAGCCGGGTTGTTTTCGTTTTTTAACGATTGATTTAATGCTTTATTGAAATTGTGCCAGGGATTTTTGTAGCCTTATGCAAGCGACTAATATTTTCATTCTGATACTTGCTCTGGGCATTTTTGCCTTCTACATCGGTCGTGGCCGCTCTCTGGCCCTTGCCAAACCGCTGGGTGGAATTCGCTACCTGCATTCTCTTCCCTCTTACTATGGGTTCCACACTGCACTCTGGTGTGCGCTGCCCTCGCTAATCTTGCTCTCCCTGTGGATGATCTTTGACGAGCCGTTGATCAATAGTCTGGTGATGAACTCAATGGCGGATCAATTAGGCAATACCAGCCTCGCCACATACAACCTACAGCTAAACAAGATCAGCAATATCGCCGAGGGCATTCTTGGCCGTCAGGGGCAGAGTGATGCATTACTTGCCGCCGCTGACTATATGACTCAGCTAAAAGTGGTTTCACGCTGGTCATTAACGGCCCTGATGCTGTGCCTGACCGTTATTGGTCTGTTCTTTGGTTGGTCTAGGATCAACCCCCAGTTTAGAGCCCGCCCCCTGGTCGAAAAGGTTATGCAGAACCTGCTGCTGGCCTGTGCCTGTCTGGCGATTTTCACCACGCTGGGCATTGTGCTCTCGGTTCTGTTTGAATCGATACAGTTTTTCCGATCTGTGCCTGTCCATGAGTTTGTCTTTGGTCTGGAATGGAGCCCACAAACCGCGATCCGTGAAGACCAGGTTGGCTCATCCGGCAGTTTTGGCGCAGTTCCCTTATTTGTTGGCACCTTATTAGTGTCAGCCGTCGCTATGTTTGTTGCCGTACCCATCGGGCTTATGTCGGCGATTTATCTGGCCGAATACGCGAGCAAGACAGTGCGCGCCTTTGCCAAGCCGGCTCTGGAAGTACTGGCCGGTATTCCTACAGTGGTTTATGGCTTTTTCGCGGCATTGACGGTAGCGCCATTTTTGCGCGATCTGGGCACCAGTATGGGCCTTTCTGTGTCTTCCGAGAGTGCGCTGGCCGCTGGTGGAGTGATGGGGGTGATGATTATTCCGTTTATCTCTTCACTGGCTGATGATGTGATCACCGCCGTACCTCAGTCCATGCGCGATGGTTCTCTGGCAATGGGAGCGACCCAGTCAGAAACAGTGCGCCGGGTGATTATTCCTGCGGCTCTGCCCGGTATTGTCGGCGGTATTATGTTGGCTGTATCGCGGGCGATTGGTGAAACCATGATTGTGGTTATGGCTGCTGGTATGGCGGCAAAATTAACTGCCAATCCACTGGAATCTGTGACCACAGTGACTGTACAAATTGTGACCTTGCTAACCGGTGACCAGGAGTTTGACAGCCCCAAAACTCTGGCGGCCTTTGCCCTTGGGTTGATGCTGTTTACAGTCACCCTGTTATTGAATATTTTTGCCCTGCATATTGTTAAGAAGTATAGGGAGCAGTATGAGTAAGCCCGTGGATAATTTAGACAAAATTAAGCAGTCTTTAACCAGACGTAATCGCGCTGAAACCAGATTTCGCTGGTATGGGCGCATCGCTATTCTGATTGGTCTGGCTGCAGTGATCGTGTTGTTTACCGATATTATCAGCAAGGGCCACGGCGCTTTCCAGGTGACCTATATCCAGCTTGATGTGCATTATGATCAGGATATTATTGGTGTCGCCAATATGACCGACCCAGCTCAGCTTGCCGATGGCAACTGGGATGCTGTACCCAAGAGCGCTCTGCGCAGCAAGTTTACCGATGTCTCCGGACGTCGGGATAAGCGCAAGCTCTACGCTTTACTCAGTAATGGCGCTGGTTTTGACCTCAAAGATCGCTTGGTCGCCAACCCTCTGTTGCTGGGTCAAACCGAGTCCATCTGGATTCTCGCCGACGATGATATAGACACTTATTATAAGAGCTGGCTCGATGGTGAACCCTATGGGGCACGCATGGCCGACAACCAGATAGCCTGGATTGAGCAGCTCCACGATGAGGGCAATATTCGCCTGCAATTTAATAGCAATCTGTTTACCCGGGGTGATTCCCGTGAGCCCGAGCAGGCTGGTATTCGCGGCGCCATTATGGGTTCATTTTTCACCCTGATACTGACATTGATGCTGTCATTCCCCATTGGTGTTTCTGCGGCAATTTATCTGGAAGAGTTTGCCCCGAAAAATCGCTGGACTGACTTTATTGAGGTCAATATTAATAACCTAGCGGCGGTACCCTCGATTATCTTTGGTTTGCTGGGTCTGGCGATCTTTATTAATTTCTTCCATGTGCCGCGCTCGGTGCCGGTGGTGGGAGGTTTGGTGTTAACCCTGATGACATTGCCGACGATTATTATTACCAGTCGTGCGGCGATTAAATCAGTACCGCCATCTATACGGGAGGCGGCTCTGGGTATGGGAGCGTCCAAATACCAGACGGTCCTCCATCATGTATTGCCTCTGGCACTACCGGGAATGCTTACTGGCGCTATTATTGGGATGGCTCAGGCTCTGGGTGAAACAGCGCCGCTGTTGATGATTGGTATGGTCGCTTTTATTGTGGATATTCCTGCAGGCTTTACCGATCCGGCTACAGTGTTGCCTGTACAGATTTTTCTCTGGGCGGACAGTCCAGAACGAGCCTTTATCGAAAAGACCTCTGCAGCCATTATGGTGTTGCTAACCTTTTTGATTATTATGAATACATCGGCCGTTTGGCTGCGAAAGCGTTTAGAGCGCCGTTGGTAGAAAGGTAGAAAGGACCAGATTATGACAAAAGCAGCTACAGTTGCTAAAAAGCCAAAGAAAGCCTCAGCGGCCAAAACCAAGGCCGCAGATCAGGACCTGCAGATCTCAGCAGGGGAGACTACTGTTGGTCAAAGCTTTACCGATAAGCCCAAGATGACCATGCGCAATATCAATGTTTTTTACAGCGACAAGCAGGCTATCCATGATGTGAGTATCGATATCGCGCAAAATGAAGTGATTGCCATGATTGGTCCATCTGGCTGTGGCAAGTCGACATTTTTGCGCACTCTCAATCGTATGAACGATACCGTCGATGGCTGTCGCGTCGAAGGTGAGATATGTATGGATGGTGAAAACCTGTATTCACCAAAGCTGGATGTTGTGGAATTGCGCGCCAGAGTGGGCATGGTATTTCAAAAGCCCAACCCATTCCCCAAGTCTATTTATGAAAATGTGGCCTATGGCCCAAAGATTCATGGTCTGGCAGATACTAGAGTTGACCTGGATGAGATCGTTGAAAACAGCCTAAAGAAAGCCAGTCTCTGGGAAGAAGTCAAAGAGCGATTGCATCAGCCTGGCACAGGCCTGTCCGGTGGTCAGCAGCAGAGACTCTGTATCGCAAGAGCAATTGCGGTTAGCCCGGAAGTTATTCTGATGGATGAGCCCTGCTCGGCACTGGACCCCATTGCCACAGCCAAGATTGAAGAGTTGATTGAAGAGCTAAGCCAGAATTTTACTATTGCAATTGTGACCCATAGTATGCAGCAGGCGGCACGTGTCTCTGATCGCACAGCCTATTTCCACCTGGGCAAGCTGGTTGAGGTTAACCCCACGGAGAAAGTATTTACCATGCCGGAACATAAGCTGACTGAAGCTTATATTACCGGTCGATTTGGTTAAACGGAGAATTATTATGGCCAAGATGTCATTTGAAAACCATATCATGAAGCAGTTTGATGAAGAACTGGAAGAGATTCGCACGCGCTTGATGGAAATGGGTGGCAAGGTAGAACAGCAACTGCAAAACTCCATTCGAGCCATCAGTGATGCTGATAGCAAACTGGCGGAAGATGTGATTGCCGAAGAGCAGCATGTCGACGAAATGGAAGTTGATATAGATGAAGCCTGCATTTTGATCATCGCCAGGCGCCAGCCAGCCGCCAGTGATTTGCGCCTGGTTATGATGGTGACCAAAGCGGTCAATGATCTTGAACGTATTGGTGATGAAGCCAAGAAAATCGCCAATCATGCGGTTATTCTGGCTGAGCAGGGTGACTCGTCAGAGGGCTATACAGAGGTTCGTCATCTGGGTCAGTCGGTGTCTCGTATGCTAGCAAATGCGCTGGATGCCTTCGCGCGCTTTGATGTTGATGCAGCTATGCGCACTCTGGAAGAAGACAAGCAAATTGATCTGGATTACAAAACAGCTCTGCGTGAACTTGTCACCTACATGATGGAAGACCCCCGCAGTATTAGCCGTGTTATCAATGTTCTATGGGTTCTCCGCTCCCTGGAGCGCATTGGTGACCATGCCAAAAACCTCTGTGAGCAGATTGTTTTTGTAGTTAAGGGTAAAGATATCCGCCACCAAAAATAAATATTTTCCCCGCTTGTTGGGTGAGCAAATTGGCATTAGCCAAGTCGATCAAGCCTTAGCGCTGGAGCGGCTATTAACCTGGTCGTACCAGCGCTGAAGATTGCTGCAATCTTCAGGGATACGCTTTTTAACCCATTTAGCAAAATCGATAACGCATAGGGCGGTGATATCCGCGATAGAATAATAGTCGCCGACAAAAAACTCACTATTAGCCAAATGAGCATCCAGATCGGCAAATAAGTTATCCAATCGCTGTAGGCCCCGGTCAGCCAATTCTGGAATCTGACTATAGTTATGGGGGCCGGGCAGAGCTCTATTTTTAAAGCCGGGAGTACTGTTGCGGAATGCTTCAGCACCAGCCGTAAATCCATTCATTTGCAGTTGGTGATTAGAGGCATCCACCATCGCCCGCTCAACTGGCGTGCGGCCGTGGAGAGGATTATCCGGATACACTTCCTCAAGGTAGCGACAGATAGCGCCGACCTGATTAATGCTGGTGCCATCATCCAACGCCAGCAATGGCACTTCCATCAGCGGGTTAATCGCCTTAAAGGCCTCGGAAAAATGCTCGCCAGTGGACAGGTCCACCTGCACAGTTTCAATTTCAATACCTTTTTCAGCCAGGAATATTCGCACTCGTCGGGGGCTTGGGGCTGTGGTGCAATCGTAGAATTTCATCTTATTGCCTCTGATTATTTTTAATGGATAGCCTGTTTCGGCAGTTGCAGAACACTGAGACGTTGTTCAATGCTGTGCACAATGCCAGCACAGTCCAGCCCGACCGCCCCGAGCTGCTCATGATGTTTGCCGTGGTCGATAAATTTATCCGGCAGGCCAATATGCAACACAGGCATAACAATACCTTGGGCAGCCAGAAATTCACTCACCGCCGCACCGGCACCACCGGCAACACTATTCTCTTCCACGGTCACCAACAGCTGATGGTCGGCAGCCAGCTGGCGTATCAGAGCTTCATCAATGGGTTTTACAAAGCGCATATCAGCGACCGAAGCATTAAGGTGCTCAGCGGCCTCTATGGCAGATGCCAGAGTAGTGCCAAAGTTAAGAATTGCCACCTGAGCGCCAGTGCGGCGCATAGTACCTTTGCCGATGGGCACAGCCGTCATGGCCTGTTCAATCTGCGCGCCGGGGCCAGTGCCGCGGGGGTATCGCACCGCAGCAGGGCCCTGATGAATAAACCCGGTATACAGCAACTGTCTGGTTTCATTTTCATCTGACGGTGCCATCACCAGCATATTGGGGATACAGCGCAGATAGCTAATATCATAGGCCCCTGCATGGGTGGCCCCGTCCTCACCGACTAACCCGGCGCGATCCATAGCAAATAGCACATCCAGATTTTGCAGTGCTACATCGTGGATTAACTGGTCGTAGCCGCGCTGCAAAAATGTCGAGTAAATCGCCACAACAGGCTTGGCTCCTTCACAGGCCATGCCCGCGGCCAGAGTGACCGCATGCTGCTCGGCAATGGCGACATCTTCGTAGCGATCCGGGAAGCGCTCGGCAAAATCATTCATGCCCGAGCCCTCACACATAGCCGGGGTGATGCCCACCAGGCGCTGATCTTTTTCCGCCATATCGCACAGCCAGTCGCCAAACACCTTTTGATATTTTGGTTTGGCCGATGACACCTTAGCAGCTTGCGCCACAGCGGTCTGCACAGCTGGTTTGGGTTCGATTTTGTTCAGCGCATGATAGCCAACCGGGTCATTTTGTGCCGGCTCAAAGCCTTTGCCCTTTTGGGTAATAATATGCAGCAGCACAGGCCCGTCAATATCTTTCAGCTTCTCCAGAATCTCCACCAGCATGGGAAGGTCATGGCCGTCAATCAGGCCAATATAATAAAAGCCCAGCTCTTCAAAAATGGTCGCCGGAGACACCATACTCTTCATATATTCTTCCGTGCGACGGACAAAATTCTTGGCCTGAGGCAGGGAGCGCAGCGCTTTTTTGCCGCTCTCACGAAGGTTAGTGTAAAACTTGCTCGACCACAGCTTGGCAAAATAGGTAGATAGACCGCCGGAGTTGTGAGAGATAGACATCTGGTTATCGTTGAGCACCACCAGCAGTTTTTTGTCCACATGGGCAGCATGGTTAATAGCCTCAAAAGCCATGCCGGCAGTCATGGCGCCATCACCCATAACAGCCACAGTCCGACGCTCTTCACCCAGCTGGTTTGAGGCCATAGCCATGCCAAGTGCTGCGCTGATAGAGGTGCTGGAATGGCCAACACCAAAGGTATCGTATTCACTTTCCGAGCGCTTGGGGAAGCCAGACAGGCCGTCTTTCTGACGCATGCTCAACATCTGCTCGCGACGACCGGTAAGAATCTTGTGGGGATAGGTTTGATGACCCACATCCCAGACCAGGCGATCATTGGGGGTGTCAAATACATAGTGCAGAGCCACCGTCAGCTCGGCGACACCCAGACCAGCACCAAAGTGACCGCCGGTTTTGCCCACACAGTAAAGCATAAAAGCCCGCAGCTCATCTGTTACTTGCAGCAGCTGCGCGTCAGTCAGTTGACGCAGGTCCACAGGCGCGCTGATACGGTCTAGCAGAGGCGTATCTGGTCGGCTGAGTGGAATATCCGTAAATGTTTTTGCCATAGTTGTTATATCTGGTAGCGAAGGTGAATCTTACACCAAACAGGCCGGTTAATAAGCCCGATTGACAATAAAGCTGGCGAGTTGCCGCAGAGGCTCGGCCCTTTCGGCAAACAACTCGAGGCTGGACATGCTCTGTTGATAGAGTTCAGCGGCCTGCTCCCGGGCCTGCTCAAGCCCCAGAATCGAGGTGTAGGTTGATTTGTTATTAGCGGCATCGGAACCCTGCTGCTTGCCGAGGTGCTCGGTTGAACTCTCCTCATCGAGAATATCATCCTGAATCTGGAAGGCCAGGCCGATAGCACTGGCAAACTGCTTTAAGGCATCCAGCTGCTGTTGGTTGGCCGCACCGGTTGCAATGGCTCCCATAAGCACTGATGCCTCTATTAAGGCACCAGTTTTATAGCCATGCATGGTTTTTAACTGTTCAAGCTGCAGTGCCTGACCCGTGGCTGCCAGATCAATAGCCTGCCCGGTAACCATGCCGGCGCAGCCCGCATATCTGGACAGCATGGACACCAGCTCAAGCCGGGTCTCAGCTGGCAGGTCAGAGAGCTCGGTCAACTGCTGAAATGCCAGAGACTGCAAGGCATCGCCAGCTAAAATAGCAGTGGCCTCACCAAATTGAATATGGCAGGTGGGCTTGCCGCGGCGCAGGTCATCATCATCCATGGCCGGGAGGTCATCATGGATCAGCGAATAGGCATGAATTGCTTCCACCGCCGCCGCAACTTTGGCAGTATTTTCAGTGGTATTGCCACCACCAATAGCATTGGCCGCCGCAAAGCACAGTGCCGGACGCAGGCGTTTGCCACCGTTAAATACTGAATAGCGCATGGCCGCAAAAAGAGCCTCCGCAGGGCCAATGGCCTGGGGCAATAATTGCTCGAGCTGAGCATCAACCTGATTGCTGTAGTCGACAAGGAGATCTTTCAGAGGGCGGGCCATAAAAAGCGTTATTCGTCCGGCTCAAATGGCTGACTAACCAGCTCATCGCCCTGACGCATCAGCAGCTCAACCTTTTGCTCAGCCTGTTTGAGCGCTGTCTGGCATTCACGGGCCACTTTGATACCTTGCTCAAAGGATTTGAGCGAGTCTTCAAGGCTTAGGTCGCCGCTTTCAAGGGACTCGACCAGAGCCTCAAGGCTGCCGAGTTGCTGCTCAAAATCCACTGCTTTCTTTTCTGTTGCCACAATAAAAACTCACTGTTAAAAGATGGTAATACTGGAACAGCACCCTAACCAACATAGGTATATTGGTCAATTGCCACAGCACATATAAATTGTGTGTTTGGCCCTGACAACCGTCTTATTAATAACATTAACAGATTGCATAAGGCGGATTGACAGGTCGCTACAGCCTGTTCAAAATAACCTCTCAGATGTAAAGTTTTAGTATGAAGGGTTCAGGAGGAGTTAGTCTTCAGAGTTCAGCATAATAGAGTTACCCTACTGTCAAAGCTGCGCAGGGCCCCAGAGGCTCGGCGAGTGGCAGTAGCCCCAGTTATGAACGTCCATAACCCTGTCGCCTCTGGCGATGGGGTTTTTTGTTTTCAGAGGAGCTAAAACCCAGTGCAAACCAGAATATTGCGACTTAATCTAGCAGGGCAACCCATTGACTGGCTTAACTGGGAAGAGGCCGTTTGTATCTATGCCCGTGACCTGGTGGTCTGGACATTGGGCGATACAGTGCGCAAGGTACATGGAGGTATTTGCCGCCGGACCGGCAACAGGTCAGTGGTAGAACTGCCCAGCATTATCGCCTGTGGTGGCGAACAGTTGGCCAGACCGCGCTCAAATTACCCCCTAAATAACCCCACATTGTTTGCCCGCGATGGCCATATCTGCATGTATTGCGCCAGAGAGTTTGCCAGTATCCAGCTGACCAGAGATCATATTCAACCAGTCTCAAGAGCAGGTGCCGACCGCTGGGAAAATGTCGTGGCCGCCTGCCGCCGCTGCAACCAGCACAAAGCTAACCGGACGCCGGAAGAGGCGGGTATGGAGCTGGTGGCACTGCCATTTAAGCCTAACAATGCAGAGTATTTAGCGCTGCTTAATAGTCGCCGTATTCGGGGAGACCAGATGGAGTTTTTGCGCAGCCAGTTTTCCAAGAACAGCCGGTTGCTTTAGGAAAACCCCTGGGCAAAGGTCAGTAGAATCAACGCCGGACAAAAGAACTTCACATACAGCGGCCAAACCTTCCAAAACAATCCCTGTTCCATATTCGGGCTGCCACTCTTGAGTTCCTCAAGAATACTATTGCGATAGAACACCCAGCCCGCAAAGATACATAGCATCATACTTAGCAGTGGCTGGGCCCGCTCAGTAGTCAAGGTGATCACAAAGCCAAATAGCGACTCAAAGTTCAGGCAAATGATGGCGCTAAAAGCAAAGACTGCTAAACCCACCAGCCAAGTTGCCCTGTGACGGTTGACCTTATGGGCTTCCACCGCATAGGACACCGGCACCTCAAGCATAGAGATAGACGAAGTGACCGCCGCAATAGACATCAATAGAAAGAAAGCCAGACCTACCAGCAACCCGGTGGCACCCATGCCATCAAATAGAGCCGGCAACACCTGAAAAATCAGATCCGGCCCGGCAATTAAATTGCCGCTCTCGGCATAAATAGTCACACCCAGATTCTGCGCCACAAAAATAGCCGGCAGCACCAGCAGACCCGCCAAAAATGCAACAGAAGTGTCAGTCAAGGTCACCAGAGCGCCGACAGTGGGCAAATTTTCATCAGCGCGAATATAGGAGCCATAGACCAGCATGGTTCCCACACCCAGAGACATAGAGAAAAATGCCTGGCCCATGGCGCTGACAATTAACTTAGGATTGGTGATCTGAGAAAAGTCTGGCACCAGATAATGCTTGAGCCCCTCCATGGCACCCTCTTGGGTCAGCACATAGATAATTAGCGCCGCCATCAATACAAATAAGGACGGCATCAGGCGACTGGACCATTTCTCAATACCCTGCACTACACCGGCACTGATAATCAGCACTGTTAATAGTATAAAGAACCCCGCAAAACCAATATTGCGCACTAGGCTAAACTCTGTCAGCCAAGTACCCATTGACTCCAGGCCGAGCACAGCGGTCACAGGTTCAAGCATAAAAGCGATAAACCAGCCTGCAACAATGCTGTAAAAACTCAGAATCAGCCCCGCCGTGACCATGCCGCCAATACCGGTCAATTTGCCTACAGTCTTGGCTGTTTGCCCGGGAGATATAGATTGCAGAGCATTGACCATATTAGCCCGGGTGTGGCGACCAATAATCAACTCCGCCATCATAGCCGGGTAGGCCAGCAAAAAGGCCAAAATCAGATACATTACCAGGAATGCAGCACCGCCATTTTCAGCGGCATTGGTGGGGAAGCCCCAGATATTGCCTAGCCCAACGGCCGAGCCAGAGGCGGCAAAAATAAACGCCAACCGCGAAGAAAACTCACCTCTTTGCATTACTGTATTCCTGCTATTATTTTTTCCAGCCGCCGATTCTAGGTTATTCTCCCAGTAAATTCGATGGCTAAATATTCAGCGATCTAGCCAGCCACAAATCCAGACGTCACCGACATACTGTTATCCACCACAATGCGAGTGCCATTAACAAACTTGGATTCGTCGGAGGCAAGGTAAAGCGCCGCATTGGCAATATCCAGTGGCTCACCAGATGCGCTGGCACCGGCAGCTATGGCGGCCAAAACTTCTTCGCCGTATTTGTTCGCCATCTGGTCACCAAACTCAGCCACCATTGGCGTATCTATGCCTGAGGGGTGAATAGAATTGCAGCGCACGCCGTTTTTGTTTTGCGCGCAGTGCACCGCAACAGCTCTGGTATAGGCATCAATACCACCTTTAGCCATACAATAGGCCGCCACATAGCTCTCACCCTGAATCGCCGCCAGTGAACACATATTAATAATCGAACCGCCGCCGCTAGCGGCCATCGCTGGTATCGCTGCCCTGCAGCCAAAAAACACACCATCTGCATGCACCGCCATGGTCAGTCGATATTCCTCCGTGGTTTGATTCTCTGGATTGCCCGCCTTAACCATCCCTGCGTTATTGACCAGAATATCCAGCCTGCCAAAACGCTCCAAGGTTTGCTCAATCACCTCAGACCAGCGTGCTTCATCGCTCACATCCTGCTGGATAAAGTGGCAACCCAATTCTGCGGCCAGGGCCGACCCCAGCGCTTGATCAATGTCTGTGATGGTTACCAGCGCACCCTCAGCGACAAACAGGCGCGCGTCAGCCTCACCCAGTCCCCTGGCCGCACCAGTGATAATTGCCACCTTGCCTTTTAAACGATTCATTTTAGAGCCCCTCTTTATATTTTTTTTCAGTCTACCACCTAAGCGTCTCACATAATGAAGCGCAATGTTTTATTTTAAGTCGGTATTACTTTGCCCGGACTATGTTAGAATCGCGGTCCTCTGGGGGCGTTTTGGATTCGACGACGGTTACAAAACCTCCGGTGCATGCCGAGATGGTGACCAATCTCGTTAATCCAAAGTCGCAAACTTATAGTTGCCAACGACGACAACTACGCACTAGCTGCTTAAACCCCAGTGTAGTGCCATCTGACTGGAGCCGTGCTTATGCGTCCAGAGTTTGACATCCCTCGGGAGAGATAACGCTCAGGTGTCATATTTCATAAGATCGTGATGAAGTTTGTTCGGGGCGGATTCACTAAAAATTTACCGAAATCGTGCGTTGTGCGCCCTGTCAGTCGGGTTGCAGCGCCCTAAAATTAAAGACTGAACTAAGCATGTAGAGCCGCAGGCAGCGGACTGGCGGACGCGGGTTCAATTCCCGCCGCCTCCACCAAACAAGTGATCTAGGAAACACTTCGCAACACTAAGTACCTAGTAAATACCCATACAGGCCAGTATATCTGGTCATGTATGGATCGTTTAAATTCTATAATAATCGTTAACATCCGTTTACTTTGGTAACACAGGTAGTAACATAGAGCCATGTTACCAAGAGCTGTGTTACTACGATGCCAAAAAGAACAAAGCCATTATCAAATATGGAGATCAGTGCCGCTAAGGCTGCTGCGAAACAATACTCACTCGCTGATGGTGATGGCTTGTATCTGCGCATTGCTACCACCGGCACAAAAACGTGGTTGTTTAATTACTATCGACCGCACACCAAGAAGCGGGCCAACCTTAGTTTTGGCAACTATCCTTCAGTCACCTTGGCTAATGCGAGATCCATGAGCGCCGACGCTAGATCGCTGTTAGCAAGAGGAATTGATCCGCAAACCTCAAAAGCTCAGGCGGCTCAGAGCAAAGAGGATCAGGCGTTGGCTACGCTAATGGCTGTAGCGGCCGCCTGGTTAGAGGTTAAAAAGCATAGAGTGTCCTTGGATCACGCGGGCGATATCTGGCGCTCACTTGAATTACATATATTTCCCAGCTTGGGGAGGCTTCCAATATCTGCGGTTACAGCCCCAATAGCTATTGAGGCTTTGAGGCCGCTTGCAGCTAAGGGATCGCTGGAGCAGGTGAAACGGATTTGCCAAAGGCTTAACGAAGTGATGATTTGGGCGACGAATACGGGCGTAATTCAGCATAACCCGCTAGCAGGTATCGCAGCGGCCTTTAAAGTACCCGAGAAGCAAAACCAGCCGACGTTATCCCCAAGTGAACTGCCCTTATTGCTAAGCGCGGTTCAAGCAGCCAGTATTAAAGTGACGACACGCAGTTTAATCCTCTGGCAATTACACACAATGACTCGCCCAAGTGAAGCTGCCGGTGCCCGCTGGGATGAAATAGATTCGGAGCAGTCGCTTTGGTGTATCCCGGCAAAGCGGATGAAAAAGCGACGAGACCATATTGTGCCGTTAACCTCACAAGCTTTGAGGCTATTAGAACGGATGAATATGATAAGTGGGCGAAGTGAGTTTATCTTTCCATCTGATCGAAGCAATAGGAAGCCATACAATCCGCAGTCGGCAAACATGGCCTTAAAGCGTATGGGCTTTCATGGGAAGTTGGTTTCTCATGGGCTGCGGGCACTGGCAAGCACAACTTTAAATGAAGCAGGCTTTGATGGGGATATTATTGAGGCAGCGCTTGCTCATGTTGATACCAACACAGTCAGAGCTGCCTATAACCGTGCCCAGTATATTGAACGTAGGAAAGTGATGATGGAGTGGTGGTCAGAGCGAATTGAAAATGCTGCTCTCACAGGGGAAATGACTCCAGTTATATTTGGTAATGTTCGAGAAATATCGTAGGTCTATCTTTTTAGTGCGCTCAGCGCAGGAGTATATATGTATTCTAAGGTTCAAGTGTTCTTCGACTCCTCAGAAGCTGCTTTGCTATCCGTCGGGCTATTAGATGAGTATGGATCAGTAGACAATCTAAAGTTAGCAGCGGCCAAAGACAGTGAGCTTTTGCCTTTTGCTGATTTGGCTGTGGATATAGAGCGTCAGCTGCAATCCAGAGTAGATGATTATAAGTATCTTGGTCATAAGTCTGATGTACGGTTTGAAATAGATCCATATGGTGATGAAGGTTATTTTACTAGAGAGCATTTAAAGGAATTTTTCTTAAGTGCCAACAGAAGAGATCTAATAGAGAATATAGAAAAACCGGATAGTTTTGGGGACGCAAAAAGACTTAATCCCCGACGTGAAAGTACGCTATTAAAGATAATTGGGGCACTAGCCTACGAACTAGCGGAGAAAGAGCCAGAACTCTTGGATGATGTCGGTAATCCTTTTGTTGGATACGCTAAACCAACTGGTGAGAAAGGTATAGTGGGCTTGCTTTTCCAAAATAATCGTTCAGGTCTCAGTGGATCCGCTTTGCAAACCGACATAAGTGCAGGCGTTAAGGAGATCAGGTCTTTGTAGGTTTTAAATAGTCAGTTTATACGTCTCAATCAGCGGTAAACTTGTAGTGGCATAGTGAATTTGGCCACTACACTATTTTCCCAGCAAATCACCAATCTTCCCAGCTGGGAAGTCAGCAAACCCTTTATCAAGAAGAATTACCTCGTAACCAAAAACATCAATACGAGGCTAATAGATGCAATCAATTTCAATACAGCGCAAACCAGATGTCTTAAAGCAACTAGGTATCTCTGCGACAACACTTCATGCACGTATCCATACATATAAATTTCCTCCACCAATTAACCTCGGTGGCCGCGCTGTTGGGTGGCTATCAACTGAAGTAGAAGCTGTCATAGCAGCTATGGCAGCTGGTGGCGAGGACTACACTCTTGAGCAGGTAGTCACTCTTCTAATGGAGAAGCGTGCCACTACGTTGAGAGGGCTGTTCGATGGACATTAACCTTACCAGTGGTCAGGGTGCGTCACACTCGAACAGTAATGGGGAGCTAAGCACAATCGCGTTCAATGACATTATCCAGTTGGTCCATAACCCCGCTAACGTTGAAAAAAACCAAGCTCAATGGTTTATGGCTTCGATCCTAAAAACTAGAACCCTTAAAGACCAGCAGTCTGATGGTCAATTTGCAGTGATTTGGGGTGACATTGATAAGAATCCTCCGGCGATAGAGGATTTATGCCGTCGCCTGGATGAAATTTTAGGAGGAAGTGACTATCTGACCTATACAACTAAATCGGCTACATCAGATACACAGAATAGCCGAGTGATAGTTCCTCTGATACGGTTGTTAAGCTTTGAGGATTGGCACAGGGCGCAGCTAGCATTTAACAATGCCCTTGAGGATTCGGGGATCACAGTAGATCGATGTTCCGAAAAAGCCAATCAGATAGCCTTCCTACCTAATCGAGGGGCTTATTATGATTATAGGATCAAAAGCAGCGGAAACTATTTTGAGCCGTTAATAAAGGATACCGTACAAGCAGATGATCGCACACCGGTGGATATTTCATATGCCAATAATCTAAATGCTTACCAATTTCCCTCTGATACCTTAATCGATACCTTTAATGCACAAAACAGCATTAACGAAATACTTATCCAAGCAGGATATGCTCAAAAAGGATCTTTGTACCGTCACCCCAACAGCCTTAGCGGTAGCTACAGCGCCAGCGTGAAAGGTGGGCGAGTACACAGTCTCAGCACTGCGGACCCCCTCTATACAAAGGGAGGGGGGGTTGGAGCCCATGATGCCTTCAGCGCCTTCAATGTATTATTTCATAATGGAGATCTAAAAATTGCTCTTTATGATGCCGGTGAGAACTGGATAAAAATCAAGGGTCAATCATGGAATGCACAGAAAAACATTGAAGCCTTGGCCTCATTGGAAGACCCTTTTCAAATTCTTGCAGCCGATGGGGGCAACAAAGAGGCAATCCACAATGCCCTAGCAAGAATCAACTCAGCAGATGTCTTAGACAAAGGGAAGCTGCGTAACCAGCTTAAGAGCCTCACAGGCTTATCCCTTGCAGATATAAAGACTGCCTGTAAGGAAGCTCAGAACGTCCAACTTTCACAAATGGAAATAGCCGAACAATTCCTTCTGAAGCCTGAATATAAAAACCTAGTAGCCTGTGAGGGATCGCTGTGGCTTTGTGACAATCGAACTCATATCTGGAAAAAGATAACACTTAAAAATATTGGCCAACAGATAGCAACTCCCTTTAAGGGTCAGAAATTATGCAGAAGAGCATCTGACTATAAAGCGTTAAGTGAGCTTGTGTATGATCGCACAGAGAGGACATCATTTTATGAAGATGCCCCCAAGGGAATAGCGACTCCAACAAGCTTCTATTCGATCTGCGATTCTAAGCTTACACAAGTCGCTCTCAATGCTAATCATCGTGCTAGGTTTCAGGTAGATATTGAACCGTTCAAGGAAGAGCCGGCAATGCTTCTCAGAACGCTAAGGGATGCGTTCTCTCCAGACGATGCTGACGAGCAGATTAGGCAGCTTAGAATGTTCACCGGGCTAGCATTATTTAACCTTCAGCATCGTCAACAAAAAGCTCTATTACTTTATGGCGTTGGCGGGTCCTTTAAATCTGGGTTTCAGAAAATCATCGAAAAATTGGTAAGAAAAGAATACTTAAGTGCAGTGTCACCTATGGAGTGGGATCAGGATTATAAAAAGGCTGCGTTGGTTGGGAAGCTGATAAATTTGGTTCCAGAGATCAATAATGACACCGTAATACCAGGGGCTGAGTTTAAAAGCGTAGTTGGCTGCGACAGGGTGACAGCTCGTGAAACATACGGAAAGGCATTTTCATTCCATCCTGGTTGTGCGCACTGGTTTAACAGTAATTTCTTCTTGACGACTAGAGATCAGTCCGATGCCTTCTGGAGACGGTGGGCGATTGTGCACTTTAGTAGAAGTAAGCCTGAAAAAGAGCGGGACCCTAATCTAGCTGAGACCATAATTAAGACTGAGCTACCGATGATATTAAATTGGGCAATTGAAGGAGTTGTAGATTATTTAGAAAACAAACTCTTCTTATCCCAGGCTCACGAAAAGTTGCTTGATAAATGGAAGCGCGAGAGTAACTCCGTTCAGGGTTGGATATCTGATTCTGAGTGCAATGGTGTCACGGAAGCAGAACAGAAGCGTGCATCCATAACATTAGTTGATGCTTATAAAAAATATGAATACTGGTGTCGAGATAATAACTTTAAGGTAGTCTCTTCAAAAGTATATCGCAGCCGAATGGAAGATCTCGGTTATCAAGTCATAACCCGTGACGGCTATAAGCGCTATAAGTCATTGTGGTCGGAATCAAGCCAATAGGTTGTTTAAGTAAGTGAAAAAAGTGACACTTTTTTAAATCTTTTTTTATAAAAAGAAATATAGAAGCACGGATGCTTTTATAAGTACCCAAATGGCTATGAAAAAACAGTCACTTTTTTCACTTGAGACAACCTGATGTTGTCTCCTTAAGTTGACTCCCAACGATAATAAATCCCTCTCAAAGCTTTTAGGTCAAATATGGCTAATTTCCACAATCATCCCCGTATCAGACGTCGTAATTATGAGTATCCAAGATTAATACCATCGGATATAAAAAAGTATATGTCTCCACCAAATGGTTGTAGGCATCTTCTGTCATGGTCGATAAATGGTCAGTTAGTGTTGGAGTTAGACGCCACAACTACACCCTATGGCCTAGACCTAAAAGGCTCTAAGGGCTTTCAGCAGTTGATCCCAACGGCCTGGACCAAGTTGAAAAATGGTGCCCGACAATGGTGGTTGTGCCCCGAATGTTGCCGTCGGTGTGGTGTTCTTTACTTTGATAACGGATTTGGCTGTAGGCACTGCATCAAACCAGCTTATGAATGTCAGAATGGTTCGAGAACTGACTATTTAGCGAGAAAGATACGTGAGTTGAGGGCAAAGGAGTTTAAGCAATCAGAGAGCGATCATGACTTGCTGGAATCGAGTCATACAATGCCTGACGGAGTCCCACTTATAAAAAATAAGCGAGTAAAAGTCCAACAAAGGATTCAGGCTTTGCAATCGGAGCTGATGTTTTCATTCAAACATGGAGGTTTCTAGTCCATCAGGATCATTCCTAAATCCTTGAATGGGACTTGCAAATCTTCCGTTTCTTCTCCGATCTTCCTTACAAGCTCAGGAACAAGATGTTCGGCGAGTTTTACTGGATCAGTTGAACTGCCGCGCGTTTGTGCACTGCCCAGCCAAGTATACTTCACTGATTCTGGGGTGCTATCTTTTAGGCTAGCTATTTTAAGTTCAAATTGTCGCATGTAACTAGTCCCACTTACTGTGGGTGCATTACCACCTGGGCTTAAGACCTCAAACTCTTTGCTGCCCCATTGGAAGGATCGTGGGTATCGAAAAACTCTCCGGAAGTAGGCAGGTGATTTTTGCCATCAACAAACATCAAGAGTGGGTCCGTCATAGCTAACCTCAATAAACTTGTATTTCAGGGGATATAAAGAGGCAGCCAAACCTGGAGCCCTTTAATTTAAATTTGCCTCGAACCACCCACGAGGGTGGCGTGCTTGATTCGTCATCCTAAGAGACCATTTTGCCATGT
>Ga0209602_1001302_pt1 | contig 22151 bp, 25 predicted proteins | sample COGITO_mtgs_1205_3_FD_184810 | JGI IMG/M metagenome (GOLD analysis project Ga0209602, IMG submission 184810) | Pelagic marine microbial communities from North Sea - COGITO_mtgs_120524 (SPAdes) (version 2) | ecosystem: Environmental > Aquatic > Marine > Epipelagic ...
GAACGCGGCACAGTTGAAGTTGTGGTAGGAAAGCACTAATGGATAAGAACGCTGTAGACAAATTAATTAAAGCTGGTGTAAAAGCCAGCAATGATACTAAAAATACTCAGCAGCGACAAGTAATTGCTACTGCTGGAAAACTACGAATTCAAGTAAACAAAGGGGCGGAACGTGGCAAAACAAACAATTAATTTAGGTACAAGTGCCAATAAAGGCGACGGCGATCCGTTGCGCACAGCATTTGATAAAGTTAACGACAATTTTAATGAGTTATACACAACTGATGGAACTTTTATTAGTTTAGCTACTCTAAAAACAGAAGTAGCAGCATCAACAAGCTTCGAAGACTTCCAAGCTAGGATTGCAGCACTTTAAGCAGATACGATAAATATGTATAACAATAGGATAGATGAGAATGGCCAATAGATTTCCCCTAGTACTTGATACAACGGACAACAACAAGATTAAAGAAATCCAAACTGGGGATAACTTAAACCTTGCAGACAATAGTATCGTAGGTGTGCAGAACATAACTGCACTAGGAACAATTGATGCTGCTGATATAAAGGTTAATGGCAACAGAATTGTTGCTCAAGCATTTAATGATCTAACAGATACTCCAAGTACATTTGTGGGTTCTCCGAACTACTTTGTAAAAGTTAAAGCAGACGGTACCGGATTAGAATACAGATCACTAAGTGATCTAGGCAACATTGAAATTGATACTATTACTGTTGATACTAGTATTGTTCCGAGTACAACAAATGTAGGTAATTTAGGTACAGAAGCATTAAAGTTTAACGAAATTGTTGCTACTACCCTAAAAGGAAACTTAGTTTCATACAACGAAGAAATTGTATTTGATGCGACAACTGGAAAAGTAAGTTATGCTGCGCTACAAGGTGCTCCAACTTTCCTTTCAGAATTTACAGACGATGTTGGATTTTTAAGAACACAAGATTTAGATGACCAATTAGCTGGGCTGTTTGATGAAGGTCAGCAATTTGTAACAGACATACAAGGCAGTGTGTTCGGCGACGATAGTACTGTACTAGTAGATGGTGTAAATGGTATTATCACAGGTGATGTTTTAAATTCTCAAATTACTACAACAGATTTAATCACAACAACTGCAAGAATTACTACAACAACAGCTACTACTATCAACGGACCAGCGGCAGGCAATCTAACAATTGATGCTGGAACAAGCGGGATTATAAACATAGGCACAGGAGTTTCTACAACTACTGTTAACATCGAAAATGCTGTAATCGAAACATTTGATCAAGGTTCAGGTTTAGGTGTTGCACAAATCACAGCAAGTACTGATCTAGAAATTACAGCAGGCAACAGAGTCAGAATAGAAGGCGGAATTCCTTTTAGATTTGCTTCAACTACTACAGCTCTTCAATTAGCAATTGGCGCTCAAGAAGGCGATGTGATCTACAATACCACATCAAGTCGTTTGCAAATGTATCAAGGCGGCTCGTGGAAAGATGTAAATGGCAATGTCGAAGCAACAACAGGAACATCAAACTTTAACGACGTAATAGTCGCAGGTAACTTAACAGTACAAGGTACTACTACAAGTATTGAAACAACTAACACAGACATTACTGATAATGTTATTACACTAAACAAAGGCGAAGTAGGTGCTGGAGTGACTGCCACTACAGCAGGTATTGAAATTGACAGAGGTACAGAAACAAACAAAACATTTGTTTGGGACGATAGTGTTGATAAGTGGACACTAGGAAGTGAAACTCTTGTTGCTGCAACAGTTGAAGCAGCGTTTACTGGGGTTCTAGGAGGAGTAACTCCAGCAGCAATCACAGGTACAACAATTGACGGTACAACAATTACAGCGACTACAGGATTTGTTGGTAACATAACAGGTGATGCGTCCGGTGCGCATACAGGTACATTTGACGGTGAAGTAACAGGTAGTGTATTTGGTGATGACAGCACAATACTAGTAGACGGTGTTGCAGGAATAATTACAGGTGATGTTGAAAACACAGAAGTAATTACAACTACTGTACAAGGCAGAGCTAGTGCGGCACTAAACATCTACAGAGGTGCAGGTGGAACAGTTAGTTTAGGTGATGCATCAAGTGGAGATGTAACAGTCGGCGACAGTGGCATTAACATTACTTCAACAGGCGGAGTTAACGTTAATGGTGCAGCAACCGGCACAGTTAATATCGGCACAGGTGCTACAACCGGCAATGTTACTATCGGTAAAGCAGGCAATACCACAACAATTGATGGAACATTTAATGCTACACTAACTGGTGATGTAACTGGCGATGTGTCTGGTAATGTAACTGGTGATATTACAGGTAACATTGATAACACTGCACTAACTATAGGCACAACAGATGCAGCAACAATTGCAATCGGTAATGCAGGTAGCACAACTACAATTAATGGAATAGTTAATTTTGGAACAGCACTAGTTGCAGCTAATATTACAGCAGATGATAGTATTATTATTCAAACAGACGGCAATAGTGCGTCTGAAGCAATAACACTATTCCCAAAAGGCACAGACACATCGATTTATTTAAGAGCTAATGCACTAAGATTGTTAGGTACACCATTTGTAGATTCAATAGCAGCTCAAGGCGGCATTGTTGGAGACATAAAAGGTAGTGTTGTAGCAGACGATAGTACTATACTAGTCGACAGTGTAGGCGGCAAGATTGTAGGCGATATAGAATCTACAAACATACACGGGCAAGCATTTAAAGCAGATACAATTGTTAATAATACTGGTGATATATTAGATATCACAGCAGGTACATTCTTAAACATATTTGGCGGAGCAGACGATCTTGGTATATCAAATATACAACTAGACAAGAATGGCATTAATCATATTGAATTAAAAACAGAGCCAGGAAATCCTCTAGATCCAAGTGACTATGCAAGAATTGCAATCAATGCTGGTACCAATGAAGGCGATGTAAGAATTGGTACTCCGACATCGACAAGAAATCAAGTTGTAGAAATATATAATGCAACTGTTACTGGATCGTTAATTGGTCCAGTTACTGGTTCAGTTACTGGTTCAGTTACTGGTTCAGTTACTGGTGACTTACAAGGTAGTGTATTTGCAGACGATAGTTCTGTTATGGTAGATGGAGTAAACTATGCAATCTTTAGTGATATGATGACACTAACTCCATTAAATGTAGAACCAGATTCTCCTGTTAGCGGAATGATAGTAGTAGCAGACGGTGTAAGTTGGGATCCAGGATTTACCGGAGTAGATACTTTAGTAGTGTACTTAAACGGTGCTTGGCGACAGGTTGCAGCTGGTGTATAACGATAAATATATAAAATAGGAAAAAGCAAATGAGCGAAAAAGAATATATTGTAAGTTTAAATAAAGGTGTAGACTACGAAGCCTTTAATCAAGAAATGATTGCGGCAACAGGTGCAGGCGATATTCCAAGACGCTCAGTTGATGTTGCTAATGCAAGACTTTCTTCAAACCGCAATACACACTATAGTTTAACTGATGCAGAAGCAGAAACACTAAGTAATGATCCTAGAGTATATGGTGTAACTTTGCTTCCAGATTTAGATCCAGATATTGGGATTGGGTTTGATACAGCCCAAACTGGAGACTTTACAAAAACTACACTGGACCGCGGTGACTTCCTAAACTGGGGTATGCGCAGAATGAACGAAGCTCTTAACCCGTATGTAGGAGTTAATGTAACTGGCAGCTATAATTATACGTTAGACGGTACAGGTGTTGATGTAGTTATTATGGATAGCGGCCTACAGATTGACCATCCAGAATTTCAAGATGCAAATGGTGTAAGTAGAGTTGTAGAACTCGACTGGACAACAGCTAGTGGAATTGTTGGCATGCCTGCACAAAGTGTAAACTACTACAGAGATTTTGACGGACACGGTACACATGTAGCTGGCACAGCAACAGGTAAAACTTATGGTTGGGCAAAGAACGCTAAAATTTATAGTTTAAAACTTTCAGGTTTAGAAGGTCCGGGAGATAGCGGAACAGGGACAAGCACAACGTATGCTTTTGATTGTATAAAAGAATGGCACAAAGCTAAGCCAATTGATCCTGCAACAGGTGCAAAACGTCCTACAGTAGTTAATATGAGTTGGGGATACCTTAGATTTTATGATACTGTTGTTAGTATGACTTATCGCGGAACTTCAAAAACTGGAACAGACATTGACTCAACTTCAAAGCGTTGGGCGTTCGGATTGCCGCCGTCCAACAATGGTGTACGATATACTACAAATGTTAGAATACCATCAGTTGATGTTGATATGGAAGAACTAATTGACGCAGGCGTACACGTTATGGTAGCAGCTGGCAATAGAAGTCACAAAGTTGACGTAGTAGGGGGCGACGATTACGATAATGTACTTGTGGCTAATACTGGATCAGTAAACTATCAAAGAGGTTCGTCGCCTTATAGTGTAAACGCACATATAGTCGGTAACGTAGATAGTAATATAAATGCAGGAGGATTAGAACAAAAAGCTGAAAGTTCAGAAGCAGGGCCAGGTGTTAGTGTATTTGCTCCAGGCACAGATATTATGAGTGCAATGAGTACTACAAACAAGTTCGGAGCAACTACGATTAATAATCCGTATCCTGCAAATTCAAGTTTCTTAATTAATAATATAAGCGGCACTAGTATGGCATCGCCACAGGTAGCTGGAATGACAGCATTATGGTTGCAATTAAATCCTAGTGCAACGCCTGCGCAAGCACTAGCGTTCGTTAATACTACAGCTAAGACTACTGCTTTGTATAATACAGGTTCGCCTGCTACTGATTATACTGATACTCGCAGCTTGTTGGGAGCAACAAATAGATTTGCATTTAATAAATTTAACAGTGCAACACAACTAACTATGGGCACAGCAGCAGAAGCTGTTGCTCCTGGTGCAGTAGCAACATATTCATTGTCATCAAGTGCAGCAAGTGTTAATGAAGGCAGTAGTGTAACAATTACTCTTACTACTACTAATGTTGCTAATGGCACGTCAGTCGGGTATCTTATATCTGGCATCGAATCAGGCGATATTAGTGAATCACTCACAGGTAACTTTACTGTAACTGGAAATACAGCAACAGCTACATTTAATATAACAGCAGATGCGACTACAGAAGGCGTACAAACTATGTTATTATCTCTAATTGGTATTAGTGAGTCTGTTAGTGTTACAGTTAATGATACAAGTACTACACCGTTAGTACCTGCTTATGCAGTGTCACCAGCAGCAATCAACGTAGATGAAGGTAGTGCCTTAGTATTCAACGTTACTACAACTAACGTAAGTGATGCAACTACACTATATTGGAGTGTTACAAATGCAGGCGACTTTAGTACATCAACCGGTAGCTTTACAATTACAAGTAACGCAGGTTCGTTTAGTGTTACTCCAACTGCTGATGCAACAACTGAAGGCGCAGAAACATTTACTGCAAGTGTGAGAACAGGTAGTGTAAGTGGAACAATAGTTGCAACTTCGAGTACAGTTACAATTAACGATACAAGTACTACACCTGGCGGCAGCGAATCTTACTCACTTGCTGTAAGTTCAAGTTCTCTCCAGGAAGGCGAGAAGACAACGTTCACACTTACTACAGCAAATGTAGCTGATGCAACTAGCGTACCATACACAATCACAGGTGTTACTTCAAGTGATTTGAATACTGGTCCAAGGGCAAGCGGCACAGTAGGAAATACTGTAGGATACGGTAGTAATTTCTTTACTAGAGAAGTTAGAACAGCAGGTGTTAGATTAGTTAGTGCAGGATCAGTAGGCGGACAAACAGCAGTACCAGATGCATTTATTGAAAAAGTAGCACGTATGTTCCAGTTGTTTACTGATAGTGCAGGTGCAGGTATTAACGCAGGCAAACAAAACCAAATGATAGAAACATTACTTGGTAATACAACATCTTATCACTCGCCAAAGCCAACTATACAAAGAATTGCAAGAGGCGCCGGCGGAGATTATACTCCAAACTTCTTAGATGATGCAGGCATACGCTTTTGGGGTTTAGAACCATTGTTTGATGCAACAGTGCAAAACGATATGGTTTGGTACTTAAACAGTAGTGGTACTCCTGGAACAGGTGACGAAGATGCACAAGAAGTTATTGAGCATGTATTCCACACACTACACATGCATGGTATAGATGCAGTAACATTAAAAATGTATCCAACTCTAAGTGCAGATTGGGCAACTAGTGATTTGTATAACGCAATGGCTGAAGCATTTGATGGCAACTTTTGGGATCCATCAGGATATCAAAGTCCATCAAACGCATGGAAGACAGATCCAGATGCATTTGAAGTAGCAGTCAAAGAATACTTGTACTTGCTAAACTTCTGTATGTTTGATTATTCAAGTCTATGGGATGGTGAAAGTCTTGCTCCAGAATGGAGTGATAGTCTAAAAACTCCAGCAGGTATACTAGCAAACAACCCATTAGGTTATGCGTTGTTTAATGCAAACATCGCCGATGTAATTAGTAAGCCATCTTTGGCAACTATTAGAACAATATTCCAAGACGGTGACGTAGGCGATCCAACAGTCGCAGGCGCATCGGGATATAGTGCAGATGCACCAATTTCATTAACTGGCAACTTTACAGTTAGTTCAAACACTGCTACACTTGAAATCAACACAGCAAAAGATGGAATCACTGATGGTGATAAAACACTTGCACTTGCGCTAAATAACGGCGAAGCATCAACAAACGTTAGTATTACAGATTCAAGTCAAAATGTTGGTCCAACTTACTATGCTTATCCAGCAGCCCAATCTATCGACGAAGGTAGTGCCCTAACAATAAATGTCGTAACAACAGATGTAACAGATGCAACTACACTTTATTGGAGTGTTACAGAAGCTGGCGACTTTGGCGTAACAACTGGTAGCTTTACAATCACAGGCAATACAGGTTCATTTACAGTGACTCCGACAGCAGATGAAGGAACTGAAGGTGCAGAAAACTTCCAAGTACAAATTAGAACAGGAAGTACTAGTGGTACAATTGTAGATACAACTAATCCAATTACAATTAACGATACTAGTACAACTCCTACATTTACGCCAGACTACACAATCACTGTAACAAACGCGGGCAACAGTTATACGCTTTCAGGTACAGATAGAAATGGTGCAGTAAGTGGGTCGCAACCAACACTGGCATTTAACAGTGGTGATAATGTAAGATTTAATGTAGATGCAGGCACAGCAAGTGCGCATCCATTCTACATTAAAACTTCACAAAGTACAGGCACTGGCAATCAAGTGTCGGGTGTTACCGGGGCAGGTACAACACAACTAGATTGGACAACCACTACTGACGGTGCCGGATCATACGGTTATCAGTGTTCGATACACTTAGGCATGTGGAATACTATTACAATTACGTAAGGAAACTTAGATGGCAAAACAAGTTATTAATATAGGTTCGGGACAAAATGAAGGCGATGGCGGCGACCCTAGACTTGCATTTGAAAAAATTAATAGTAACTTTACTGAACTATATGACGGTACTGTTCAAACACTTACACTAACTGGTACTACACTTGGCATTAGCGGTGGCAATCAAGTTACACTTGACAACATATTTTTTGACGGCTTAACTACTGATTTAACTGGTAGTGTGTTTGCAGATGATAGTACATTACTAGTAGATGGTGTAAATGGCAAGATTGTCGGCGCAGTAGACACAACAAGTTTACGCACAAGCGACAATAATATAGCATTAGGCAATAGTGCAGGCTTTACTAATCAAGGTGCATATGGCATTGCACTTGGATTTGGTGCAGGCGATACTAACCAAGGCCAAGCAGCAATCAGCATCGGCTACACAGCAGGTCAAACAACTCAAGGCAATAGTGCAATAGCAATTGGTCCAAATGCCGGTAACACCACTCAAGGCATCGACGCAGTAGCAATTGGTGTACAGGCCGGTTTAACTACTCAAGGTCAATCCTCGGTAGCAATTGGACAAGACGCCGGCCAAGCAACCCAAGGCGCAGAATCAGTAGCAATTGGTAAGGGAGCAGGTTCAACAACTCAAGGCACACAATCAGTAGCAATTGGTAAGGGAGCAGGTGAAACAAATCAAGCCGCAAACTCAATTGTAATAAACGCAACCGGTGTAGAAGTAAACAACACAACAGCAAGTAGTTTAGTAATTAAGCCAATTAGAAATGCTACAATGACAACCATACTCGGTTACGATGTTACAACAGGTGAAGTTACACACAATGCGGTAATACCATATCCTGCAAACGCAGGAGTATCTTGGGACGGCGTTGCGCCAACAACAGTAGACGCTGCGCTAGATAGATTGGCATCATATACGCAAGACTTTGCTGTAGGCACAGCAAGTGATTGGAGTGGAACTCCGCCTACTACTATTATCCAAGCAATTGATAGATTGGCTACTTTAGTTAAAACATTAAACGGCGGCACAGGAGCATAACATGGCAGTACAATTAATTAATATAGGCAATGTTGCCAACGACGGCACAGGCGATGATCTTCGTGAAGCAATGATCAAAATTAATACAAATTTTGAAGAATTAGATTTACGTGATGATGAACAAACTACTGCTAGTAATTTAGGCGATACTGGAGAAGGATTATTTTTTCAAAGAAACAGTTACGACTTAGAGTTTAAAAAGATCAGTGCAGGTTCAAACATAACACTAACTGCCGATGATAATAAAATTGTAATTGCTGCTGATAGTGGAGTTAGCGATCTAACAATTACTGCTGACACTGGCAATGTTGTACTAGACGATAGCGCAGCATTAACTATATCAGGCGGCTCTGAAATCAGCACAACCATTGTAGGCGGTGTACTTACTGTTGCGTATACAGGTGTTACAGACTTAGTATCAGATCTATCTCCGCAACTAAGTGCAGATTTAGATGCACAAGCAAATAACTTATTAAATGTAGGAACTATTACTACAACCGGAATCAATGGTCCTGTAACAGGTAATGTAACAGGTAATCTAACAGGTAATGTAACAGGTGATCTAACTGGACTTGTGCATGGCATTGATATACGTACTATTGCTGGAGATGATCAAGCAGACTTTGGTGCTATTAATCCGGTGATAGAAAATTTATTCCAATATGTTATACTCAATACTGATATCGAATGGGGCTCATTTACAACTCCAAATACTGCTACGTTTGATTTAGGTGCTATTGCAGTATAACTTAATTCCGATAAATACGTTGTATTAAGGAAACTCATTAATGTTAGATTTATGGAACGTTGCAACTGGAACAAAACTAAAAACTATTATTGAACGATCTTCAGTAAACATACTATTACCTCTTGCAAATGGTATAGTTGCTGACATAGAACTTATTAGTGGTAGTATTCCAACAGGCACACGATTAGAAAATAGTATAATAACAGGAACTGTGTTTGAAGTTGCTTATGATACAATATTTACGGCTGTATTTAGAGCAACTACTGATGACGGATTTCAAGATTGCACTATAGAATTTATAGTTACTGGGCCTGATAGCCCAACATGGCAAACTAATGAAGGATTGTTAGCTGTAGGTTCGAATAACAGTCTGTTTATCCTTGATAATGAAATTATTGATTATCAATTAGTAGCAACTGATACAGATTTGAGTGCAGGCGATGAGCTTAGTTATTTTATTGCAGATGGAGACGGTGTATTACCTCCAGGTATTACACTAAGTGATACTGGTAAACTACAAGGTACTACAGAGCCGCTTCTTAGTTTAGATAAAAGGTACACTGGCGGACAATACGATAGTGCGCCGTACGCTGGACTACCTATGGATTATACTGTACTAAGTTCAAATGGTTACGGTAGTTTTTATTATGATACTGTTGATTTTGATTATAACGAGCCAACAGCAAATTTAAGAAAATTAAATAGATATTATCCGTTTGCTGTTACAGTTACAGACGGCGAGAATTTTGTTCGTAGAGAATTTAAGATTTATCTTGTAGGCGATGATTATCTAAAAGCAGATAACACTATTATGCAAGCAAGTACAGGTGTATTCACAGCGGATAACACAGATGTGAGAACACCAGTTTGGATTACTCCTCGTGATTTAGGATTTAAACGTGCTAATAATTATACAACAATATATTTAGAAATTGTCGACAACTGGACACTAGAAGGTGTTGTAGTTTATACTCTTGAAGATGTTAATGATGATGGCACTCCGAGCGAATTGCCGCTAGGAATGGCACTAGACAGTCAAACAGGCGAAGTAGTTGGACGTATTCCTTATCAGACTGCTATTACACAAGATTACAAATTTACAGTAAGAGCAACACGTATTACAACAGATTTAGATACAGTTACAATATTTGCAAACTATTACGAAGATGTCTTATTAGGAAATTCTAGTTTTAAAATTAACAAAATTAATTTAACTGGCGACATAGACGGTACTAATGACCTATTTGAATTAGTTGGTAAAAAGATTCTGTTAGGTAAAAGACAATATACAGTTATTAATGTTGATGACCGAAATGTAGATTATGATGTAATATTTGTAAATGAAACTCTTGCACCAAACATCAATTTATTATTAAGTCAAACTGCACAAATTGGTCAAGATCATATGTTTGTTTCTCGATTAAATGAAGCAGACAAATCAAAGTATCAAGGTAGAACATTAACATTTTCAAATACCGAATCGTATAATATAAACGGATTTACTCCCTACATTGAATGGCAAATTACGCAAACTACAGAAAATAATCCAATTTTACCTGCTAATGCACCTAGAGTGATTGAAGTAAACACAAATTATTATGTTGGTGATTACGTTGTTAACACTGTTGAAACTGGCGGCGACGGAAAAATATATCAATGTACAGTGTCTCATTCGGTTACATCACAAAAAGACGAGTTTGGTGATGATGTACTATCTAATGGAATTATACAAATAAATTTTATAGGTACAAACTGGAATGAAGTTGCAGAAACATTAGAAGGACTTAATGTAAATGACAGAGTTACAGCTACTAAACAGTCACTTGAAGCAGAATACAATGGTACTGCATATATTACAGTAGTTGACAGTTTAAATTGGAGAGTAAGAGTTCCTAGTACTGCATATTCAAGAATTAAAACAAATATACAGGCATTTTTTAGTAGTGAAGATAGCAGTAATGTTATTGCAACATTAATACGCGACAACGAAGATAAAATAACACTTAGTACAAATTTAAGCTCACAGTTAAATAATGGCAGAAATATTGGTATTGCGTTATTTGAAAAAGATAGTTTTTTCAAAAATATAATTGTTGCTGCAAATGACGAAGTTGATATACCTAGTACAGTTAAGACATTTGAAATACGTGTAATTGGCGAAATTGATTCAAATATCAAATGGATATCACCAAGCGACTTAGGATTTATTAATGCTAACTTTACAAGCACTTTAAAATTAATTGCTGAAACAACTGTACCAGATACTGCTATGATTTATACACTTAAATCTGGTAAATTGCCATTTGGATTGACACTTGCTTATGATGGTGAAATTATCGGTGCAGCTAGACAATATGGCACAGTCGATGACCCTGGATTAACTATATTTGAAAACAAAACGGTTACTTGGGACGGAGCACTTCCAGGTGACACTACGTTTGACAGAAACTATAAATTTACAGTTGAAGCAAGGGATAGATTTAACTACACTGCAATTGAACGAGAGTTTACTCTAAAAGTTGCAGACTTAGATAATACACAGTATACTGACATTTATATGCGTCCGATGTTATCTGCAAAACAAAAAAGATATTACAAAGACTTTATAAGTAATCCAGAAGTATTTACACCTGAAAAAATTTATAGATCTAGCGATTCCACTTTTGGAGTTCAAAAGAATTTAGATATGCTTGTTTATGCAGGAGTCGAAGCAGTGTCAATAGATAAGTTTATTGCAGGGGCTGCAAAAAATCATAAGCGTAAAAAATATATATTAGGGGAAATTAAAAGTGCTGTTGCAAAAGAGTCAGCTACAAGTGATACTATATACGAAGTGGTATACATAGAAGTTAAAGACCCAGCAAATTCAACTACCGGCAATAAAACCGCTACTAGTTTTAAAACGGTAAGCAAAGAAAAGATTACAGTCGATAGTGTACAATATGCAGTAATTGACAATACAACTAGATTCAGAGTAGGCTACAATGAATTAGCTGTGTATACTAGAAATACTGTGCGTTTTGTTTTTAGTGATTTAGACGAAATAACAATCGAAACTAGAACAACTAATGATCAAGAACTAAATGTAGATAATCAAGATTTTGAAATCACTGTTAGAGATGGCGGAACAGTTGAAATTGAATTACAAAAAGGTGACAGCGAACCATATCGTTTTAGACCTAAGACTAATACTATTAAAACAGATAGTAATGCAATCAATGTTAGTCAGTCAACTGACTCAATTAAATATATATCTAGTATAGATAATATGAGAGCTAATATTAAAACTATCGGAGACGAGGAACGTTATTACTTACCCTTATGGATGCGCACTGCACAAGAAGGATTTCAAGAATTAGATTATGTAACTGCGATACCGATTTGCTATTGCAAGCCGGGTGAATCAAAAAATATAATGAATAACATTAAAAACTACGGATTTGATCCAAAAACAATTAACTACGATATAGACAGATATATCGTGAAACGAACTGAAAATTCCGATGTCGAAAAATTTGTCCTGTTCGCAAATTACCAATTCAACGTATGACATCGATAAATATATTAAAGAGGAATTAACATGGCCAGCAACATTATAAGCGGAACTATTGACGGAGCATATCCAGTAGCAGGTGTCGACAACGATACGCAAGGCTTTCGTGACAACTTTACAATTATTAAAACAGGATTAGCAACAGCAGCTAGTGAAGTAACTGCTCTTCAAGCTAACACTGCTAAATTAAATGTATCTAATGATTTTAACGGAACAGATATTACAGATGCTAACTTTTCGTTAAACACAGAAAAATACCATAACATTGGTACAGTTATTACAGGGCAAAACATTAGTTTTCTAAATGGACATTACCAGAGTGCAACTATTAACTTATCTGAAGGAACAAGCACAATTAACTTTGCGCTAGCAGATTGGCCAGAACGTGATCATGTTGCTAAAATGACAGTGCAGTTATTTGGTAATGACACTGCTAAAACTGTAACTTTTACAGTTGATGGCGGCGGCACTATTAAATATAACGCAGATTATCCTAGAGTGGCCAGCATTGCAACTGCTACAGTAGATAGTAGTACTGATCCTGTTATCATTGATTTTTGGACATATAATCAAGGCACAACTGTATACGCAGAATACAGAGGACGGTTTGAAGACTAATGCTTAACCCACTAGTTGATAGTTTAACAGATCTATCTATAAACGAATTAGAAGACAAAATAGTTGTGCTCCAGCGCAGATACTTTATGACTGCAAATCTTGGAGTACAATCTCAAATTACAAATTTCTTAGAAATTTATAAAGAAGAATTACACACACGCCGAATGATCGAATATCAGCGCCAAAAAGATCAAGATAATAGCGGATCAGGACTTGACAATCTCATAAATGTAAGTTAAAATAAGTGTATGCTTATGAAAACAGATGAACTAGGTATTCTACGATTTAGTAATCGCGATCTTATTGATATGATCTATAGTGGTCATGTGGATAAAGTGCATGTGGTATTGTGCGATGCTAACGACGATGTAGACAAGTTCAACGCCGCTATGGAAGAACAAGGCTTTGACAAACTACAAAAATATATTCCGCTAGATGTAGATCAAAAGACTTTTGACGGTGTATGTCAAGGTGAATGGTTTATGCCTGATGAATACAAGAATATGGATGTGCGTGACTATGTTATCAAAAAATGTCCGGGCGAGTATTTTGAAAGATGCTTTGAAGAATTAAATGAGTTTGAAAAGCGTGGAATGGGAAATTTGTTACGCTATATGGTGTATCTTGTAGACTTTATGCGTGAGAATAACATTGTATGGGGCGTAGGACGTGGATCAAGTGTAGCAAGTTATGTGCTGTATTTGATAGGTGTGCATCGTATAAATTCAATCCAGTTTGACCTGGATTGGCGAGAGTTCTTAAGATAAGTAAGTATATAATTATAGGAGACATATATGTCAAAGGTATCACAAGCTAAAAAACAACACAGAAGTATGCGTGGAAAACAAGTAGACATGGATCTGCTTAGAAAACGCAATGAACTAACACCAGCAGTAGGTAATGCTCGTGTAAATGCACGTGGCGACGAATTAGGACCAGGTGGTCAAATTATTAAAAGTCGTGAAGATGTTGTTGCAGAACATTATGCAACAGCAGGCACAGCAGCAGAATCTACAGGTAGAACATCAGTACCAGTAGCCGACGAGCCTGAAGTTGTAGCAGTAGCAGAACAGCCTGTTAAAAAAACAGTAACACGTACTACTAAAAATTCAGCTTTGCCAGCAGAAGTAGCAGCTGAAGAAGCAGCATTAGATGCTGATGAAGAATGGATCGAAGACGATGACGGCAATTTTGTAAAAAAAGGTGAATAATGTCTGAAAATTTAAACGCAATTAAAGGAACTCCTCGAGCTAAAGGTGAAGATGTCCTAGTGATTGATATGGTCTTTGGCGAACAAGTTACACAAGGTGGAATTATTCTTACATCAGATGATGGAAAAACTAGAGGAATTTATCCACGTTGGGCTAAAGTTTACTCTGTAGGACCAAACAATAAAGATACTGAATTTAATGTAGGTGACTGGGTATTAATTAAACACGGACGCTGGACTCGAGGACTAAAACTTCAAACAGCTGATGGCGAAATTGAAATGCGTAAAGTTGAATTAGAAAGTATTTTAGCAGTATCTTCTGAAAGGCCAGATGGCACACAAATAGGCGCAGAATTTGCAGACGGTGAACACGCAACTATTGATCCATCATCATTTTTAAAATAAGGCAAAAAACATGACAAATCCATTTAAAGACGTAGATACATTTGCAACAGCGTGTGATCAGGCACCTAGCATTGAAAACTATGCTATGTATCTTGATTTAATTACAGAAGAGTACAACGAACTAAAAGACGCCATTGTAGCAAACGATCGTGTAGAACAACTTGATGCACTAGTTGATATCTTAGTTGTAACTATGGGTGCTATTCGTGCAGGCGGCTTTGACGGAGAAGGTGCTTGGAAAGAAGTAATGGATACAAACTTTGCAAAGATTGATGCAGAGACGGGCAAAGTACGCAAGCGCGAAGACGGAAAAGTACTTAAACCCGAGGGCTGGAAGGCGCCCAAACTTGCACAATTTATAAAATAAATTAGTATTTTACTTGACTCCTTAGCGTTTATATGTTATTATATGTATAAACACTAAGGAGTTTTCTATGAAAATTACACCACAAACAGCAGGCGTAGGTACAACAGGACTTACAGGCATTGCACTAATGACATTACATATCACAGGGTTTTTAACAGGATGGGCTTGGCCTATTCTTTATATATTCCTTATCATCTCAGGTATCGGACAAGAAAATAGGAAGGGCTAACTATGGCTACTCACGGAATGATTGACTTAGAAACACTGGACACAAAACCCAGTTGTACTGTACTGAGTTTAGGAGCAATTAAGTTTAATCCATTTGACGATAGTGAGCCACACAGTGAACTATATCTTAAAGTTAGTGTAGACGATCAGGATCGCTTGGGACGTACCACAAGCGATGATACTATTGCATGGTGGGCTAAACAAGATCCTAAAGCAATGGAAGAAGCATTTGATCAGACTGGTGCTGTGACTGTAGAAGAAGCATTACGTCAAGTTAGCAAATGGAGCGTAGGCGTTGACACTATCTGGGGACAAGGCTATGGCTTTGACTTAACTATTATGGAAGACATGTATCGCATGTTAGGTATACCTATTCCGTGGCAGTTTTGGCAGATCAAAGATGCACGTACACTGTTTGGATGCTGTAAAGTAGACCCACGCAAAGTGCTACAACAAACTGATTTGCACAACGCATTAGCAGATGCATACTTCCAAGCAAAAGGTGTGCAGTTTGCATACAACGAGTTAGGAGTAACTCGTTGATACGATGGTATGATTATCCTGCAGCGTTTTTAGCAGCAGACATAATGCTGACTGCTGCATTTAGTATTCCTTTTATTGGATTCGTTGTTGCATACGCTATGTACGAATACGGCTGGAACGCTTACTGTCAATATAGATTAAGGCAAGAAAATGAAAAATAGTCCTATAAACAAATTACAGCAGTTAATGATTATTACTGCCGAAGAGTGCGGAGAACTAACACAACGATGTTCTAAAGTTGTTCGTAAATTTAAACATATCGAAGACATCACAGATGCTGAACGTGAAAAACTATTAGAAGAAGTAGGTGATGTTTATTGTATGATCAATCTAATGACACAGAACGGTGTGTTAGATTGGAAACATATCTATGCACGTAGTAGTGTAAAAGAAGAAAAATTAAAAATTTGGAGTAATTTATTTGAAGTATGTGATTGATATCGACGGCACTATCTGTAAAGAAGTAATTATACCTAACAGTGGTGGAAAGAAAGACTACGCTAATCATATTCCGATGCCAGAACGCATTGCTAAAGTAAATGCACTATACAATGCAGGACATACAATCAAATATATGACAGCACGAGGGTGTGTTAGTGGTGTAAACTATTTTGAACTTACTTATAAACAGCTAATGGACTGGGGCGCAAAGCATCACGAACTAAGTGTAGGCGAAAAAGAAAACTACGATATTTGGATTGACGACAAAGCATTTTGGAGTGAAAACTTCTTCCGTGAAACAGGAGAGTCATATGAGTGATCACAGATTTATTGCAGCAATGGATCACAGTGGTGGCTCAACTGGTGGCGTATTAGAACGCTATGGACAAGCGTACACAGAAGCAGACAAGATGGAGAAAGTTCATACTATGCGTCTTAGAATGGTCAACAGTCCTGACTTCAACGACAGTAACATCTGGGGAGCAATCCTCTACCAAGACACAGTCACACGTGGCATGGTTAACATCTTGGATGAAAAAGGTATTGACACGTTCCTAAAGATTGACAGTGGATGTGACGAAGATGGCACACTCAAACAGTTTCCAGTAAAGCAGATGTTGGAGTGGGCTACAAACGGCATTGGTCCCAAAATCTACGGCACTAAGATGCGTAGCATTGTACATGGTGTAGGAATGATTCATCCTGTACTCAAACAACAATTTACCCTTGCTCGTACTATTTGGGAGCATGGGCTTGTACCTATTATTGAACCAGAAGTGCCCATTGATCATCCTATCAAAGCTGAAGTCGAAGACGCTCTTATGTATCACTTGCAAGAGTTCTTAGATGAATATCCAGGCAAGTGTATTCTCAAACTAACGCCGCCGGAAGTGCCCAACTTGTATCACAACCTTACAGTGTTTCCTAATGTAGAACGTGTTGTGTTTCTAAGTGGCGGATACAGCACAAACGAAGCATGTAATAAACTAGGTCTTAATGATAACGTAACTGCCAGCTTTAGTAGAGCATTGTCAGAAGGATTACGTTATGACTTGACAGACGAAGATTTTAATGCTAAAATGAGCAGTAACATTAAACAAATAACAAAGGCAAGTGAATGAAAGAACTATGGGTAGAAAAGTACCGACCAAGCACAGTAGATGGGTATGTGTTCCGCGATGATGCACAACGCAATCAAGTAAACACATGGATCAAAGACAATAGTATCCCACATCTGTTGTTTAGTGGCAATGCAGGCATTGGTAAAACTACCCTTGCCAAGCTATTGTTTAATGAGTTAGATCTTCATCCGTTGGATATTTTAGAAATTAACGCAAGTCGAACTAACAGTGTAGATGATGTTCGTGATAAGATTGTTTCATTTGTACAAATGATTCCGTTTGGTGACTTTAAGGTTGTACTACTTGACGAGGCTGATTACTTGTCGCCCAACGCACAAGCAGCACTACGTGGCGTTATGGAAGAATATCACACAACAGCACGTTTTATTCTTACTTGTAACTATCCTAATAGAATTATTCCGGCAATTCATAGTAGAACACAAGGGTTTCATATTGCTAAGATTGACCAAACAGAGTTTACAGCACGTATTGCAACTATTCTTATTACAGAAGGCATTACTCCAGACTTAGATACACTCGACACGTATGTTAAAGCTACGTATCCAGACTTGCGTAAATGTATTAATATGGTGCAACAAAATGTAGTTGATAACAGTCTTGTTAAACCCAGCGAAGGCGACAGTGGCGAAGCTGACTGGAAACTTGAAATGGTTGAACTATTCAAAGCACGTAAGATTAACGAAGCACGTAAGATGCTTTGTGGTAGAGTACGTGCAGAAGAAATGGAAGAGATTTATCGTTGGTTGTATGATAATATTGAACTATTCGGGAGTGAAGATAAACAAGATGCAGCAGTGCTAACTATTAAGCAAGGGTTAGTAGATCATACACTAGTTGTAGATCCAGAGATTAATCTTGCAGCAACACTTATTCGATTAGGAGCACTATGACTTACATTGTAAATGATGCATGTATTAAATGCAAACATATGGATTGTGTTGAAGTATGCCCTGTAGACTGTTTTTACGAAGGCGAAAACATGTTGGTGATCAATCCAACTGAGTGCATTGACTGCGGAGTATGCGAACCAGAATGTCCGGCTGATGCTATCCTTCCTGATACTACACCCGGTGCAGCAGACTGGGTAGACTTTAATCAAAAGTATTCAGACCTTTGGCCTGTAATTACACAAATGCGTCCAGAAGATACTCCTGCAGATGCAGAAGACTGGCACGGCGTAGAAAACAAAATGGAGTTCTTTAGTGAATCTCCAGGAAAAGGAGACTAAATGTTTAGTAAACAATGTAAAGCACACTTAGAAGAAATAGGAATGGGTCCAATTGAACACCTAATTAGAGCATGGAAGATCGGGTTTACGTTCTTGCTACTATTTCCAGTAATGATTATCCACGGACTTGCTCCAAGGTGGTTTACAACAACCGCAATGGATTATATGTCTAAAATGGTGAATATTAAAACAGAAGAACTTAATAAGAAATAAAGGCAGTCAATTGATTAAAGCAATACTAGCATGTGACGACTACGGCGGCGTAAGTAAAAACGGCACACTACCTTGGCCGCACAACAGCACAGACCTTAAATGGTTTAAAGAAAATACAGCAGGACATATTGTTGTAATGGGATCTACTACTTGGGAAGATCCTGACATGCCGCGGCCGTTGCCCAAGCGTACTAATGTATTAGTAACTACACGCAAAGATGACTATCCAGGAGCCGATGTGTATCTTACAGGTGAGTTGAATAACGAATTAAAACATCTAGAATACGTTAATGAAGGTGTTATTACTTGGGTTATTGGTGGCCCTAATATTGTTGAACAAACATTGGGTGTTATTGACGAGTTTTATCTAAGTCGTATTCCTGGCGCATATGCGTGTGATACATTCTTGCCTTTGAAGAAAATAGAGTCGTTATTTGAAAAAATATGGTCAGAAGATCACGAAGCAGTTACATTTGAGATTTGGAAAAAACGGAAAACAAAATGAAGCAGTACTTAAACGCATTAGAATATATTTTAGAACACGGTAAAGATCGCGGTGATAGAACAGGTGTAGGCACACGCGGTGTGTTTGGTTATCAAATGCGTTTTGATCTGCGTAATGAATTTCCAGCAGTTACTACAAAGAAACTTGCATGGCGCAGTGTTGTAAGTGAGCTACTATGGTTCTTAGAAGGCAGTACAGACGAACGCAGACTTGCTGAAATACATTATGGCGAATCACGTGAAAACCTAATTGATAAAAATACTATTTGGACTGCCAACGCAGACAAGCAGGCACGTGATTTAGGCTATACAAATACTGATACTATAAAAGACTTAGGTCCAGTTTATGGGCATCAGTGGCGCACTTGGGATGCACAGTTAGGACACGTTGATCAGATTGCACAAGTGTTGGAAGGTCTTAAACTCGATCCTGATAGCAGGCGCCATATTGTAAGTGCTTGGAATGCTGATCGTGTACCTGTAATGGCATTGCCGCCTTGTCATACTATGTTCCAATTTTACGTACAAGATGGAGAACTTAGTTGTCAACTATATCAACGCAGTGCTGACATGTTCCTAGGTGTGCCTTTTAACATTGCTAGTTACAGTTTACTAGTGCATATGTTTGCCAACCTGCTAGAGTTAAAAGTTGGCGACTTTGTTTGGACAGGTGGAGATTGTCATATCTATCAAAATCATTTTGAACAAGTTAAAGAGCAGATTACTCGTGAACCACACGCAGGGCCACAGTTGTTGATGCCAAAGTTTGATGATTTAAAAAGTTTAATTGCTACAAGTCCATTTGATTATAAACTAATTAACTATTCGCCGATGGATTCAATTAAGGCACCAATGGCAGTCTAATGCCGCCTGCAAATGAAATGTCGTGGCAATGGGTAGAAAAGTTTGCATGGCTTCCGGTACGCAGTAACTGGAGCAAAAAGCGTATTTGGCTTAAAAAATACTGGTACGGTTGTCGATACTATGACTCAATGGGTAGACCTCCTATTAAGTTTAGTGAATGGAATCTAATTTATACAGATAAAGAATATGTATTAATGTTGTTGAGAGAAAGTGGGGAACATTAAATTGCTCCCCACTTTTTAGTTATTCGTCTCCGTAGATTTCAAGGACTTCCTTAACTGCTTCATGTCTTTCAATGTCGCCTTTTTGGAACTGGACAGTACTAATACGTGACGACGAACTGTTTTCTAAGTGATTAACAAAATCAAGTAGTCCGTTATCTTTTAGTCTATCTGCTTGCGCTAAGTCACCAGTTACAACCATCTTACTATTTGTACCAATGCGTGTTAACAACATTTTCATTTGGCTCGGTGTTGCATTTTGCATTTCGTCTGCAATAATAAAACTATCTTTAAAAGTTCTACCACGCATATATGCAAGTGGTGAAATTTCAATTACGCCTTCTTTAATCATGCCTTCTATTTCGCTTGCATAAAAATGCTCCCTAAACACATCGAATATAGGTCTTGTCCACGGTGCCATTTTTTCTTCTAATGTACCTGGTAAGAATCCTAAATCTTCATCTGCACTTACTGCTGGACGAGTAACAACAATGCGTTCTACTTCTCCAGATAAAAATGCTTTAACAGCCGATTGGCATGCCAGAAGTGTTTTTCCTGTTCCTGCTGGACCAATACCAAAAACTATGTTTTTATCCGTATCCAGTAGTTCCATTACGTAGTCTTCTTGGCTGCGATTTCTTGGAAGTATTTCAACATTACGTTGTTTCTTAGGCTGAAAGGTGTTTAGTTTAACAACATTGTTACCGTTGTTGTTTGTTTTATTAGACGTCTTAATGTGTGCTTGTCGTTTGTTAGACTTAGCTTTACCCATGTAGTCCTCCTATGAGTTTAGACAGGGTGGATTGGTCCGTTTACAGGACATCTACCTGCACTCGTATTTACTCTTTTTAAAATCATATTATATACGTAGTGAATTATTTTTGTGTCTGTGCTATAGGTGATAAATAGTTGTATAAAGCGAGGACGACAATGCCTAATATATTAGACACACTTGATGTGATAGAAAACCTTAGTTCTATCTTCGAAAACGACAAAGCGTTTTCAATTCTTAAAGACTTTGAAAGAGTTATTGATGAGCTTGGGCTATACGTATACGACAACTGGGATGAAGGCGAGTTAGCTGCTGGCCCTGAAGTTGATCGTCATTGGGTTAAATGTACATTTTTATGGCCACATAAAAACATGCCAGACCCGGCAGGCGGCAAACGTCTGTTAGATTACGATTGTAAAGTGCAATACGAAAAATCGCATATTATTAAACCTCGCCAGATTATTAAACCAAGTGATATTCGCCCTGGGACTAAAAAAGGCAAGCTAGATAAAATACCTGTTTGGTTAGTACATATTACTATGCCTAAAAAGTTGATTGTTAGTATTTACGGCGGAGCAGTCGAGG
>Ga0209602_1001303_pt1 | contig 22149 bp, 23 predicted proteins | sample COGITO_mtgs_1205_3_FD_184810 | JGI IMG/M metagenome (GOLD analysis project Ga0209602, IMG submission 184810) | Pelagic marine microbial communities from North Sea - COGITO_mtgs_120524 (SPAdes) (version 2) | ecosystem: Environmental > Aquatic > Marine > Epipelagic ...
TTCCCGTTCGTACATATCGATACGGGACATAATTTCCCCGAGACGATGGCCTTTAGAAACCAGCTCATCAAAGACCTCGGGGTCCAGTTGGTCGTGGGTTCCGTCCAAGAATCCATCGATGAAGGCGCCGTTGTGGAAGAAACTGGAATCAATGCCTCCAGAAACGCACTTCAAACCACTACCCTGCTCGATACCATCGAGCGCAACAATTTTGACGCCTGTATGGGTGGCGCCCGTCGTGATGAAGAGAAAGCGCGTGCTAAAGAGCGCTTCTTCTCGCACCGCGATGACTTCGGTCAGTGGGATCCTAAGAACCAGCGTCCAGAGCTCTGGAACCTATTCAACGGCAAGAAGCGCATGGGAGAAAACTTCCGCGTCTTCCCTATCTCCAACTGGACTGAAATGGACGTTTGGCAATACATCCTCCAGGAAAATATCGCCATCCCAGAACTCTACTTTGCAAAAGAACGCAATGTGATCTGGCGCAACGGTTCATGGCTCCCAGTAAGTGAACACATCACTTTACGTGAAGGCGATACTCCACAAATGAAAATGGTGCGTTTCCGTACCCTCGGAGACATCACCATTACCGGTGGACAAGAAAGTGACGCAGACACCCTAGAAAAAATCGTACAGGAAGTCGCCTCTTCACGTCAAACAGAACGTGGCAACCGTGAGGACGACAAGCGCAGTGAAAGCGCCATGGAAGACCGCAAGCGTCAGGGATACTTCTAACCATCAAAGCACAAAAAATCCAGATGGAAAACACATTCGATACCAATTCCTACCTCAATATGGAACTCCTTCGCTTCACTACTGCCGGTAGTGTAGACGATGGAAAATCAACATTGATCGGCCGACTCCTTTACGACAGCAAAAGCATCTTCGAGGACCAAGTCGCTCAGATCGAACAAACCTCCGCAAAAAGAGGCCTAGATCACGTCGACCTCAGCCTCTTCACAGACGGCCTTAAAGACGAACGCGAGCAGGGCATCACCATTGATGTTGCCTACCGCTACTTCGCCACACCCAAGCGTAAATTCATCATTGCAGATACGCCAGGACACGTGCAGTACACCCGCAACATGGTTACCGGTGCTTCTACCGCCAACCTTGCGCTCATCCTGGTAGATGCTCGCAAAGGCGTGATCGAACAAACCAAGCGTCACACCTTCATTGCCTCCCTCTTGCAAATCCCGCACGTCTTCGTGTGTATCAACAAGATGGACCTGGTAGATTACAGTCAAGAAGCCTACGATAGAGTAGTCAAGGAATACACGGACTTCGCTGCAAAACTCAATGTTCAGGATGTCAGATTCATTCCCATGTCCGCCCTACACGGCGACAATGTCGTCACCCGCAGTGAGCACATGACCTGGTACGAAGGGGGCACACTCCTTCACAACCTGGAAACAGTGCACATCTCTGCAGACTACAACCTGCGCGATTGCCGCTTCCCTGTTCAAACGGTCATCCGTCCCCACACCGACGAATACCATGATTTCAGAGGCTATGCAGGCCGCGTTGCGGGCGGAATTTTCAAAAAAGGAGATAAAGTGGTCGCCCTGCCCTCAGGATTAGAAAGCACCATTTCAGGCATTCACACGCTCACTGGAGAACTGGACGAAGCCTTTCCACCCATGTCTGTCACCATCACTTTAGAAGATGATATTGACATCAGCCGTGGAGATATGCTCGTGCGCAGTGAAAACCGCCCGGACGGACAACAAGATTTAGACGTCATGCTCTGCTGGCTCAATGCCACACCACCGCGTCCACGTGCGAAATATGTCCTTAAGCAGACTACGGCTGATGCCCGTGCCATGATTACTGAGATTCAATACAAGATGGACATCAATACCCTTCATAGGTTAGAAGAAGACAAGGACATTAAAATGAATGATATCGCCCGCGTAAAGATTCGCTCTACCAAGCCCATCTTTGCGGATGAGTACAATCAAAACCGCGTTACAGGATCGTTGATCCTAGTCGATGAAGCAACGAATGAAACGGTTGCTGCGGGGATGATTCGATAAACTCTCTAAAAAATAAAACCCGGCTAATCGCTGGGTTTTTTGTGCCCTGAGATATGCCTGCAGCCCGCAGTCATTTTTTCATGAACTTTTCCTTTGCAAACCCCTAATTTTCCTCAAAACCTCCGTTAATTAACGAAAAAAGTAACGTAACTTCCTACCCGAGAGGGAACGTTATGACCAAAATTAGCATGTCAAATAAATGGCTTAACGAAATTTCACTCTCGTTAGAACGTCGAAAACTGAACACTTCTGAACACCAAAAGTGACACTTTTTGACAGGGTAATTTGAAGGAAAGAACATGGGTAAAATAGGATTTAGAATTCGGAGCAAGGTCAACAAACAGGTCAGCATTTATGTATACCTGTATGGACCGTTCAAAACACGACTGGAAGCGAAAACCGGTTTTGTGGTTTTACGGGAAGAATGGGACGCCAAGAAAATGCGCGCCCAGATCTCCGATGAAAATGGTGTTCGTCTGAACAGCTATCTCGATCAACTGGAAAGACATCTTGTTTTCCAATACAACAACCTCCACTCCAGTTCTCAGGAATTTACTAGAGGATGGCTTGAAAGTCAGATCAGCGGTTGTTTCAACAGACCTGATAAAGACAACCGGTCTAAGCTGACCTATCAGATACGTCGCTACATTAATGTGGCAGATACCAAACGTGTTCGATCCACAGGAAGCATAGGCTTATCCTACAATACCATACGTTCTTACGAGCTGTTCGAAAAGATCATCAAGAACTTCGAAGATTATCGAGGCCAACCGGTACTCATTGAGCATATCGACAAAGCGTTGATAGACAGCTTTACCCATTGGATGCTAAAAGTTCAGAAATACAGTACTAATAATACTGGCCACCAACTAAAGCAGATAAAGACCATTTGTAAAGAAGCTGACCGAAATGGATTACAGGTCCATCCCTTCACCAAACACATCGAAGGGTTCCGTCAGCGCAGGTCCGAGCGTATCATTCATACTATCAGCTTTGAAGAAATAGAACGCATAAAGAAACTGAAAGATCTGGCTCCAGAGCTTGAGAATACAAGAAAGTGGATGTTGATAGGCTTCTATTCAGGTCAACGTGTAAGCGACCTACTAAAACTTACCGAAGCACAGGTAAGACACGCAATGAATGGCGTCTATATAGATGTGACCCAACTAAAAACGGGTAAGCATGTCACCATTGGCGTGAGCGATCCAACTACGATAAAGATTATTAAGGAAGAATTCCCAAAATCGCTATCTGCGATACTCTTTAACAAGTACATCAAAGATGTTTGTAAAAAAGCGGGGATGACAGACCACGTGAAAGGATTCAAACAAAACCCTGAGACTAGACGAAAAGAACCGGGAATCTTCCCAAAGCATGAACTGATTTGTGCCCATGACCTAAGAAGATCATTTGCCACAAACTATTTCGGAAAAGTAGAAACCCCAATTCTGATGTCAATCACCGGCCACTCCAAGGAAACTACTTTCTTGTCCTACATAGGCGCTAATCCAAACAAGGACGCGATGGCCGATGCTTTTATGATGCGTGCTGCCAGTATATAGTCACTTGCGATTGCGCTCCTCGTCCATGAAATCCGTTTTCTTTTTAGACCAGTCTTCACTTCGATTATCCTTAAACTCCTGAGTAAAGCGATCATCTTGTGGTTTAGCTTTTGGGATAACATAGTTCGCTGATATCTGAACAAGCTTTAATAATTGACTGGCGTCAAGCTCATCCATCTTCTCATAGAGCTTAGCCATTCCTTCTGTCAAGAGTATTTCCATAGCATCATGAACAATTGGATCTCTTTTTGTTCTTCCTCTTTTACTCTTTTGCCCTGCAATCCGTGCCGTTTCTGAAGTAAATCTTCCCATAATCTTCTGTTTTTATGATTATTAACTGAAGAATAATGACGTTTACAAAAGAACACAAGTCAAGAAAGACTAGATTTTCCCACAGTAATTAACAACGAAAAAAGCCGGCTCAATGAGCCGGCTTTGAATTTCTATTCGAATTTGAGGATTAAAATTTATTTATATAATCTCCATAATTCATTAACTCTTTATTGTTGTACCCAAAAAACTGTATCTCATTTTGGATTGCAGCATCGTAGTCGTTCATTGCGTCTCCTATAAGGCAGTATTGGCTCGCTGAAATATTACTATTATCGATTATAGCTTTAACCAAGGCTGATTTCGGCGTTGGTGAACCGTTGATCGATAAAAAATATTTTGACAACTCTAGCTGCTCACAAAGAGACCTTAATTCGTTGCCATCTGAACCCGAGACAATGTGCATTTCTTTTCCTTGCGAATTCATTTCTTGAATAAAGCGAACAGTCTCTTGGATCAACAATTCAGGGTTTGGTAATCTGTCTACCATTATAGAGCTAAAACTATTTGCAAGTTCTTGGACTTGACTCTCGCTGATTTGACGTTTTAGTATTTCTTCATAGAAATAACGAAACTTCACATAACGTGACCAGCCCCCATTAGCATTATGAAAATCAATCAATTGTTCAACCTGTTCAGGATCGAATTCCTTTAATACTTCGCGAAAGCCAAACTCACGAACGGTATTGGAATCAATAATAACACCATCAAAATCCCAAAGGATCACTTCAAAATCACTCGGCTTCATTTTCCAATCTTTTAACGACTTTCTCGATATCTTCGGAATGATCAACAGCAATCGATTCTGAAGACATTTCTACTACTTTTATAGGAACTCCTTTCTCCAAAAATCTAAGCATCTCTAGATCCTCAATTTCTTCAATCGGGTACTTTGACGACACAGAACTAAACACCTCAAGCGAAGCCTTCGAAAAAGCATATCCGCATACTTGTCGCCACGCACTAAAGAATTCACCCCTTTTATTTCCCGGTATGGGGCTTCTTGACATATATAAAAGCTGTTTGTGCTCTGAAAATATCATTTTAGGAATAGAACGGTTTTCAAAATCGACTTTTGAATCAATAGAACAATAGCCCATAACTATCTCGTCTACCTCAAAATTCAATTGATCGATCAATAACTTAATGTCCGCAGGATTAAAAAGAGGCTCATCACCTTGGACATTGATATAATATCGTGCATCTATTTTTCTGGAAACCTCAGCGACCCTGTCCGTTCCAGTTAAGCATTGAGATGAAGTCATAACGACTTTAGCTCCAAAAGACTCGCAAACAGAACGAATTCTATCATCATCTGTAGCTACATAAACCCGATTTGATTCCACTGCTTTTATACATTGTTCGTAAACCCTTTGAATCATTGTCTTACCAGCAATGTCGACTAATGGTTTACCGGGGAGTCTCGTGGAATCGTATCTTGCAGGTATAACTACTATATAGCTCGGAATCATTTAAGTATATCGTAAATTGATTTGTTTTCAACCTCCTTATACTCAGTTGGCAAAAGGGATGTAAGTTTCAACTTGGATTTTATAGAATGAAACAAATAACTGTTTTCCAAAAACAGCTCTTGATCTTTCTTGGCGGCTGTTCCATTAGTATAACCATCGTAACCAACTAGCATGGCATTTAACGCACCTAGGTTAAGCGCGGTCTGCAAGGCTATAGCCGTGTGAGAATCGTATACTTCTTCGGCAAAGCCTATATAATCTAACTCATAAGTATTTCCCTTGACGCTTTCTGGAATATAGGTTCCCATCTTTCTTGGATATGGCGGTAAAATACAGATGGTATTTGGACTTAAATTTTCCTCAAAAACTTTCTCAAGCCTGAGACCTTCGCTTCCCGCAAGACAGTAGTATTGCTCATTTGTTAACCCATCAAATGACCGAGCATTTTTACTTGATGCGTGAATAATTGGGACATGAGCATTTTTACTTAAATAATTGCGAATAGCTTCTTGATGATTAATGACACTTGGGCCGCCACCTACTATAACAACATCCTTAGAATTAGACGTTTTCGTGAAAACTGAAAACTTCTCATTGTCTGCCTTATTCTCACTTACATTATTTAGTGCGCGCACTATACTGTTAATTGAATAGTACCTTTTAGACACCCACTCCATTACCTGTTTTTGAGGCAGTGATTTAGCTCCTGAGACCATATATGGCAATGAAGTTCCCCACTTATATGAGTCCTGAAGCTTTGCAAAATCTGCTGTGGTGTCACTAAGCGCATTAAAATCAACCTTTAATCCATTCAGACCATTTAAAGCTGTTAATAACAATTCTGTTTTCAAATTCCCAGCACCACGCCCCATACCGGTAATAGTGGCATCGACGATATCAACACCTTCATCAATCGCAACCAAAGTGTTTGCAAGAGCCATTTCTAGGTTATTATGGCCATGGAATCCTATTTTTACGTCGGTCTTGGCGCGAATACTTTTTATGGTCTCTCTAACATCAGCAGGAAAGACTCCTCCAAAAGAATCGACCATGTAGAAATAATCTACAATACCATCTAATTCATTTAACCGTTGCATCATTTCCGGGTGCTCACTCCATTTTGACATATACATTACGTTAAACGCAACATCAAACCCCATCTTTTTAATCTCTATGGCTAATTCTAAAGCTCGACTATAATTCTTCGGGTCAATAGCAATTCTTACTAAGTCAACCAACCCATGACAAGGTCCAAGAAGATCCGTTAACATATTGACGCGAATGTCCTTCTCGTTAAGAATTATGGCAATCGCTTTATCACTGTGGAATCTTAAGAACTCCATAGTATGAGTCGGCAAGAAATAATATTCACCAAAATATCCTGACAAATCAGGATTTCTATATCCAACCTCAATGAAATCAATAGGCAGTCTGCTGATTGAACTCAAATATGTTTTTATGGTGTCCTTGTTAAAATCCCAATTTGTATAGTAACCCCCATCACGAATGGTGCAGTCAAGTATTTTCATGCTTTTTTGTTTTTAATCACCAGTTAATTCCTACTTTCTTTTTAAAATGAAAGTCATCTAATTTTTGTAAGTGTCTATATTTAAACCTTGTATAAAGAGTTAACATATCCAAGTAAAACTCTTCTAGGTCAGAAAGAATGAGATCTTTATTTCCTAACATAGACAATTGATAATCAAGAAACTCTGATAAAGTTACATACCAACCATTTTGCTTTCCTAGATAGCCAATCGACGACTCAAATCCTGGATCAAGTCTGCCATACTCAAGATGGTAATATCCAAAATGAGTATATACTATTGCTGCTCCGCGATTTTTTTTCAGTCTATCAATTGACTTAGGATTAACAATCTTATTCCACATCCAAGGGTTAGGCGCGAAAGTTACAGGATACCAATAGTTACTATATTCCTGTTTATTCTTATAAATGAAAGGAATTTTATTTAAATAACCATTCAAATTTAGAGTCGGTAATTCTACATTTCGAGAATACTTAATCTTCTCTTTATGTAAATCCCCCCAAAAATGAATAGATTCCGGGTTACCGCCCTGAAAACCCTTGTATTTCGGATATAACGTTCTAATGACTTTACTAAATATCCTGCCAAAACGCTCCTCACCACTGTAAATATTATCAGCATTATAAGAATGATTAACATGAATACTAGGATAACTTCCCAAGATCTTCTTGTATTTCTCTAAACCGGATTTTATCTCCTCTCTAGTGAAATCTCCCGACCCTACGTTATGCAGACCTATCTCAAAACCTTGTGACTGTAACTTTCTAACCCAGGCGGCATAACCTAGCTTGGTTAGAGAATCACCGTAATTTTTGGGGTTATCCTTTGGAGGATATACCCAGACTGTCTTATTCGTTCTTAAGCCATTTTTAAACAAAAGATCATATACTTCGGCAATCTCAGGAAGTTGTGCACAATCAGTATCATCTATTATTAAAAACGCAAAATCATAATTTTCAGGAATGAATACCATTAAAACAGTCTCTTTTTCTTACGCAAATCTTTCACGTCTTTGTTAGTAGGGAATTTATTATAAGAGCTTTTTTGGTCGACTATTAAAATATCCTTTTTTCTTCCTGTGAGAATTTCAATGGCCTCCAGCAACCGAATTGCCGCTTGCTGTTTTGTCACTATTAATTGTTCGACAAAAGAATTTTGGATATTGACCTTTTGCTGCAATAAAATCGACCCTGTATCTATTCCTTCATCCAAAGTATACCAGGTAAAACCCGGTCTCCCATACATAAGCGACCAAAAAACAGGCATTAACCCTTTGTCTGAAGGGAGCACACTACTATGGCAATTGATAAAACCATAATTTACAGCCCTAAGAGTTTCGCTTTTAACTATTTCTGTACCCGCTATAATGACAACTAAATCGACATTTTCCACGCGAAGTCTTTCTCGAAAATCATTGGAATTTACACCTTTTAGTAATGCATGTAAAGACACATGATAATCCTTAGCCAATTTACTCACACTTTTCCTTCGCACTTTATTATATGAGTATCTCAGCAGCAGATAAAACAAAAATTTCAGGCCAAACGTGGAATATATTTTTCTTGTTTTTTGTGCTGCCGTCTCCTTCCTTCCTGATGCGGTCGATCTTGATAGATTTATTGAAGTTAATTCATGTACTTTGTCCTTACATAAAACTTCAACAAAAGGTTTTAAAAATTCGTAAGAAAATATACCGTCTTCTTGAGTTAATATAGCTATTTTCATTTAACCAGCATGTTTTTGAAATATATCCAATAATTTGGAAGGTTTCTCATAAGAAGCTCCGGTCTTTGTATGGCTCTTCCTAACCACCCTAGACGTAATTTCCACCATAGCGGATGTAACTCTTTATAGTTTCCTGCAAACCAGTCAAAAACTCCGCCAATTGCCATGAATAATATTCCCGGATAACAATCAATCTGTTCTCTAATCCATATTTCTTGTTTGGGGCAAGTCATCCCCACCATTACAACATCAGGTCCGAAAGACTTAATCGCATTTGCAATCGCATCATTGTCCTCCGTACCTAACTTCTTTTTGAATGGAGGACTGAATGTTTGGAACTCAATATCGGTATACTCTTTTTCTAATCGAGCACCTATTCTAGCTAAAGTTTCTTCTGTTGAACCTAAAAAAAATATACGCCCTTTGCGACTATTTTGAATTTTCAACTCGTCGTAAAAAATATTAGGTCCTTGATTTTTCTTTATGGTTTTACCAGTTTTGAGAAAATAGCCCAAGGCGAAATATACACCATCTAGAACAATAATATCCGCTGATTTAAGAGCTTCATCTAATTCAGGTATTTTAGTGCCTAACCCATAACTATTTGGAGAAATAGTTAGTACCGATCCTGAACTAATAAAATTCCTCGAATGGGAATATGGCTCATTAAGAATTTCATAGCCTAGATAATTAATCTTTTTCATTATTTAATACTTTGATATTTGATTCAATATTCTTTAGTTTACCTGATCCAAAAACTATATAATCCAATGAGACAGATTGAATAAAATCTAAGCTCTCCTCAATTGTTATTTGAGAAGAACCACTACTAAAAATGCTCATCCCAACCAGTTGCCAGTCGGTATGTTCTTTTAAATAATTGATTTCATCTATGACTTCTTGAACAGATGGAAAAACATTAAAGCCTGTCTTATTAATATTGAAACATAACGAAAGGTCCTTGTGTCTATGGTTTATTTCCATTTGCCTTCTGAAATGCAAAGGGTTTAGGGTTATTATGCCCGCTCGATATCCCATTTTTTGAACCTGATCTATGTAATGCTCTATTATTTTAGGACCATTTTTTAAGCCCATAATTAAATCAGTAATGACATTCTGTAGATAAATGACCGAACCTCTGGGCAAATTTTTTGGGACCTCAAGCCTTATAATGGTTGGTAAGAGATAAGCAGCATTTGAACTCCAAACAAACCTGCCCACGTTAAGCAAATCTGATATTCTCATGTTCTTCAAAATAAATGACAAAAGAGCTAATATTCCAGACTCATTGACCATTGCGGCATATTTGTGGGGATAAGGTATACTATAATGACATTCCTTTCTACCATCGCCTTCGAACTTGAATGATTTAACAACCTTAAAGCCTAGATCATTAGAGTTAATCATGAATCCGTCTAATCCAAGTTTGAGGCTTGCTTGAATAAATTTAGTTATGTCATCCGTTGTGGAGAACCTTTGATGCGTTTCTTTCGCTTTATTTAAATCAGCATGATTGACACCGAAAAACTGATTATCCCCTAGTAATATTTTCATTTTTCAAACTTAATTTTTGAGATAGTATCGTGGACTTTATTGGCCTGTATAGAATTGCAAAATATAGACATGTTATCTTCGATAAAATGTTTCATTTGAAGCGAAAAATCACGCCCTCGAACATAATAGTCTACATTTATGGGCTTAAAACCAATAGAAAGAGACTGCTGGTCAAAAGTGATTTCTCTTTTCTCAGTAACCAATTTCCCCGACCAAATTGGTTTACGATATTCTTTATTAACCCAATTAAGTGAAAGAGATACATTAGTTGTTCCACATTTTCCAGAGAATGATACAATATCATCTACATCACTTATTACGCTAGATATTTCCTTTGATTTTACTTGAATATTATCCGCACCCAATAAATATAGAATCATGTCAATTAAATGTGATCCCATTTCGTTCAATACTCCACCATAGGCACTGTTTCGCCATCCTTGGGGTTTTTTACTTAATGTGTTACTTGAATAATCTAAAGAAAGTTCTTTACATCCTTCTTCAGTAATAATTTTTTTCAAATTTTGAGCAACTTCAGAAAATCTTAGAACATAGCCTACATATACATTTACATTATTCCCCACTCTATTATCATGCAAACCAAAAGGTTTCTCAACAAACATACTGTGCGCACCTCCTTCAATCGCCTTTTCAACTAAATACGAGTGAGCACTAGGAGGCGTCGTTATTATAAGCCGTGCTCTATCAATGAGGACTTCATCAATAGATTTATAACAAGCAAATCCCAAAGTACTTTTAACAATTTTCCTTACCCTATTGTCTGGTTCGACAATCAAAAACTCGAATCGTCCGGGATAAAGACCGCCTAAAATTGAAGTGTGCGTAATACCCATTCTTCCCCATCCTACAACTATAATTTTCTCTTTCATAACAGGTTTTTAATCTTCTTCGTGTATAATAACCATAAAATTAGCGTTGGTAATAGAATTATGTTCTTGATAAACATTCTCAAGTAACTAGAATTCGTTCTTTTACTAACATTTTCACCATCAAAAAAATATTGCTCAACAATACTGCAATAGTAGTAATTACTTTCTAAAACTTTACCAGCCGTATTATCAATAGATAATTGCCAAACCAATGCCCAAGTCAACCTTTTTTTAATACTGTAGTAATACTGTACTACGAAGTTCCTTCGATAAATTCGACCTGAACGAAATATACTATTCAGAAAACCACAGAAAGTTACACTACCCATAACAGAAGCATAAAATCTCAAGTTGATACAATAGCCCCAAGTTGAAATTTCACCGTCAGAACTATAATTTGCTGTTGGCCCAATATTAATGTGGGCAAAATTCAAGTTATTCGGTGGATTATATTTTTTATTCAGGACTATATCATCCTCTAAAACCAATGCTATATCGTATATATTTTGCAAGTGTATAAAAGCGGAATGATAATTAAGAAACTGACCATAATTATGATTACGAGCAACAACAGTGACATTATGATGAATAAATATTAAAGGTTGTATTTCATGACAAAAATCTTGAAAAACATAGATGCTTGTGTAGCCTAGCCTAAGTAAATCTTCTACTTGCCTTTTTGTCTGATCTAATCGCTTGTAAGCAAACAAAACTACAACGATTCTATCCATTTCATGATTTGTTTCTCGTCGTTGCTTTCAGAAGCCATGCTTGTTAAAGGCAAGCGATATGATTCTTTCCAATTTTGATTCTTAAAGAATCCACATGCCTCTCCAAAAGAGGAGAACTTCACCCCTGGAAAACCATTATCTAAATGAGTTTTTACGAAATTTGTGCTAAGGGAATAAACCGCATTGGAATAAACAGTCTGCCTATTGAAGGGCGACCATATACTTTTAGGGTGAAATCTGAACCCTAATCCAAAATATTTAGAAAGTATATACATCAAAGTATTTTCTTTCCATTTAACCGGATGTCCCCCAAGAATCAGCCCGCTGCATTCATTGTCATAGCCTATTTCAAAATTGGAGTGACCTACCTTGAAATATTCAAGAGTCTTGATGTTATGGGATTCTAACATCTTCCTGACACCTTCACTGTAGTATAAATAACCGTGGGTGATTACTTCTTCGACAACCAAATTGAAAAACGGATTTAACCTTTCATACTCTGCATGCTGCCAACCTATAGTAAGCTTATTCTCCATCAAACAATGGTAAGACAGAAGGTATTCTAACGGCTGAGTAGGACAATGAAAAATGAACACATCTTTCGAAATGTCATGAACTTTTGCTCTCAAAACTGCTTGTACTCTTAAGTCTAAATATGAAAACACAAAAGTCCGCGTGAGATTGATCTTGACTTTCCACCTGGTCTTAATAGATAGAGAAGATAATTTTTGAATTTTCCTCCAAGACAAATTATAATCCTCCCTATCTAACGTCTTCACGTCAACTATTCGACTACCATTTCTTCTAGGAATTAACACATACTCATACTCAATAAAATAATAAAGAATAAGCGCCTTAGAGTACTTAATTAATCTCATTGTAGGACTAGCACATAACCAATCCTTTCGAAAGTAATCTTCTATATATAATTTCGGCTCTTTCATATCAGTATAGACCATATTTCCAAGGATTTATAAATATGAAATGATAAACAAAAAATATTGCCATTAATGGCAATATAATCTTGGCAATATTTAGACCCGTTTTGTTATGTATTGATATAAGTAAAAAAGGTGTTAATAAATATAGGTGAAATACAAGTCTTTTTATCAACTCACTATTAGATCTAAAAATAATTACAAAAAAGAGTAAAATTATTAAAGACGTACTTATTATTCTCAATATCTTTTTTGTCTCAAAAGTTAAAACGTATATGGCTAATATAGATGATATTATATATAACACAATTTCTTTGATGTTAATAAGTCCCAAATCATGCGATGTATTTGGATTAATTTTACTAACTAATAAATTCGATATCTCCGGGGCAAGAAAAAACATTGATACCCCTAAAATGAAAAATAAAATAAGATGCCAGATTCTGAATTTTATGGAACTAACCGCCACAATTATTGAGCTTGAATGAATCAAAACCGGCAAGGTTAATATAATATTTGTGTTTTTCTCAATTCTAGCTAATAAATAAACCATCATTGAGACAGCAAATAATTGACGGAACAAATGAAACGAAACACTAAATAAGTAAGGCTGAAAAAGATATAAACTTAGAAAAATATAGAACCCTTTAGATCTGCCTCCGATAAGTTGAAGGGCCTGGAATATTAAGCTATATGAAAAATAAAATATAATTAAATGGAAAACCTTCGCTGTAAAGCCAAAAGACTTACCTAACATTACCAATACAACCCAGAATGGTTCAAACCCATACCAATTTATCGGCAGTATAAAATTTCTAATTCCTAAAGCAGGCTGAACACTAGAGTAATAGTTGTAATAATTAAGCAAATCTGATTCCGGAATTTTTGAGAAATTAATCAATGCTAGCAGCCCAATTAAAAATTGGATTACTATGATTTCACTTGATATTTTTCTCACTTCTAACCTCCTAACCAATTTTATAATAATCGAAACCTGCTTCCGCTACAATGGCGCTGCGGTAGAGGTTACGGCCGTCAAAGACCACCTTGGTCTTCATGGCAGCGCCCACTTTCTCCCAGTTGGGTACGCGGAACTCGGTCCATTCGGTGATCAGTGCTAAGGCGTCAGCACCCTGAACCGCATCCATATCGCTCTCGCAGTAGGTGATGGTATCGCCCAAATCGTGCTTGGCTTCTTCCATCGCTACCGGGTCGTAGGCACGAACGTGTGCCCCTGATTTTGTCAATAGATTCGCTAATACGATGGACGGCGCCTCACGCATGTCGTCGGTATTCGGTTTAAATGATAATCCCCAGAAAGCAACAGTCTTGCCCTGAAGGTCGCCGCCGAAGTAGGCGTTGATTTTATTGAACAGTACACTCTTCTGATCGTCGTTCACTGCCTCAACAGCTTCGAGGATGCGCATAGTGTGTCCGTTTTCTCGGCCCGTACGCGCCAATGCTTTTACGTCTTTTGGGAAACAAGAGCCTCCATACCCAATACCCGGGTAGATGAACTTGTTGCCTATTCTTGGATCTGAACCAATGCCCTTGCGCACCCAGTTCACATCGGCACCCATCTTCTCACACAGGTTGGCAATGTCGTTCATGAAGGAAATCTTCGTGGCCAACATGGCGTTTGCGGCATATTTGGTCATCTCCGCCGAAGGGATGTCCATGAAGATCACCGGGTGGCCGTTCAAGGTGAACGGACGGTAGAGCTTGTCCATGATTTTCTGTGCGTCGTCGCTATCCACACCCACCACAATGCGGTCAGGCTTCATGAAGTCGTCAATGGCAGCACCTTCTTTCAAGAATTCAGGGTTCGAAGCCACATCAAAACCGAAATCTACATCGCGCAGGTCTAGAGCGTTTGCTAGGGCGCCACGTACCTTTTCAGCCGTACCTACGGGTACCGTGGATTTTGTGATCACCACAAGGTAATCGGTCATGGTCTTTCCTATCTGATCGGCTACAGCAAGTACGTACTTCAAATCTGCAGAACCGTCTTCCCCTGGAGGGGTCCCAACCGCAATAAAAGCAGCTGCTGAACCTTGGATGGCTTCGCTTAGATCGGTCGAAAAGTTCAAACGGCCCATGGCAAAGTTGCGCTCAACAATCTCTTTTAAGCCCGATTCATAGATCGGAAGGATGCCGTTCTTAAGGCCGTCAATCTTCTTCTGATCAATATCCACACAGCTTACCTCGATGCCCACGTCCGAAAGACATGCGCCCGTAACTAAACCTACATAGCCAGTGCCGATTACTGTAATCTTCATCAATTATTAAATTTTAACCACAATCTTAGTTGAAAATTGAAAGCCAGAAACAAAAATATTAGGCCAAAGATATATTCATCTAAACTCAATACTTTATCTCTAAAAAACAGAAACTCCAGACAAACAATGACGAACAAAGCAAATATTGAGAGTGCTAACTGATAAATCCAATTAATTTTCTTTAAGGAAGACCAGTTACTGTAAACATATACATTGACAAAAGGAAGCATTATCGTGGTGAAACGAACAAACAAACTATAACTATCCCTCTTCGATTCAAAAAATAATACGCTTTCTAATAATAAATATGCAACTGTACTTAAGAGTGGCAAAAAAATTATCGGTAATATGTTATTCCATTCTTTACTTTCAATAGTGAAGTCAAATTTTATCCTATGCCTTATATTAATAAGGATTATTCCAGAAAGGAAATACGTCAGCGTCCACCAAAAAATAAGGTGCTCAACGGTAGTCTTCTGAATGAAAATAAATGACGACAAAAAAACAATCCTTTGAATTAGATTTGAAATATAAATCAGATGGGTCTGTTGTGCAATGTATATCCACTGAGAATGAATATTAATAAAAACTCTTAAGCCAACTAATAATAACGCCATTGCTAAGACAAATTTCCCCGTCAGAGCGAGCATTAAAAACGCCAAAAGAGCTAATAATATTAAGCGTGTTTGTGCAGCAGAATATACATTTTTTTGGTTTTTTCTTAACAAATAATTTCTATACGTAGTTATTAGACCTATATCCGCATAATTCAACAAAACTAAAAAGGATAAATAATAATTATACTTGTTATAGCTGCCACCTGGTAAAACTAGTAAAACCTGTTGTATCGTAATGAAGCCTAAAGCTAGGTTAACAACCTTTATAAATGCATCTCTTATAAAATAATACATCTGTTAGCTGCCATAAAAAATATATTATAAATCAAGTTATAAAACTTTGCTTTAAGCCCTTTTTTGAACTCTAAATCACACGCTGGAATAAAATCATCTAATCCGATACTACGATTAATTGACTTATAGCCTTCTGGATCCGAATCTCTCACTCCTGACTCACATAATGAAAAGTCACAATAACGAAATAATATTGATTTTGAGTTTACCTTATTCAATAACACTGATAAAGTCATTTCAGGATTGTATTTTGTCCATTTTAATACTTTTTCCAAACGAATTATTGAATTAAACATATCCCGATACTGATTTGCTTCTAATGAAAATAAATGATCACAGTACCAGGCTTTTGGTAATTGAACAGATTTTGATAAAACATTTGTATCCTGCATAAGAAGTGTAACTGCTCTTTCAGATAAAATTGTATCACTCCTTAATCGAATTACTCTAGAATAATTTTCTGCATGATGGCCAACAGCACAAAGGCTATAAAACATCAGATAAATATTTTCTTTACTGCTGTGGCAGATAAATCCATTACCCTTTAGATTTTTAACTGGTTTATTTAATGATATCTTTTTGGTCGTCACCTTATTATTTACCTCATTATTCCAAGTAAACCAAACAATCTCAAATCTATCATCGACAAACTGTGCTTTTAATTTATTTATAACTAAATGCGTATTTCTATCAGGTCCTATAACCGCAATTAATGTTTTATTTAACATTAGCTAAGTAAGAATAATAGGTTTGTTTAATGCCGTCATTTAATTGAATTTTAGGAGACCAACCCGTTTTTAGTATTCGGTTAATATTCATGAGTTTTCTTGGAGTACCATCCGGCTTAGTAGTATCCCATAAAATTTCTCCCTCATGACCTATTATTGACTGAATAATTTTTGCTAAATCTTCTATTTTTAAATCAGTACCAGAACCGATATTGTATAAATGCTCATCTAGACTTTTTTCAAGAGCAAATATTACCGCTTGACCTAAATCATCAACGTGTAAGAACTCCCGCATTGGAGAACCTGTACCCCAAAGTTGTACCGGTGAATCTCCATTCAACTTGGCTTCGTGGAACTTACGAATCATCGCAGGTAAAACATGTGAAGACTTTAAATCAAAGTTGTCATTAGGGCCATAGAGATTAGTAGGCATTAGCGATACATAATCTCTTCCGTATTCTTTACGTAATGCTTCTATGAGCTTGACGCCTGAGATTTTCGCAATTGCATACCATTCATTAGTTGGCTCTAATGAGTCTGTGAGCAAGTACTCCTCTTTTAGAGGCTGAGGGGCAAACTTTGGATATATGCAGCTCGAGCCTAAGAATATGAACTTAGGGACGTTATTTTCATGCGCAGAACGAATGAGATTGTTCTGAATAAGCATGTTGTCCATCAAGAACTCATATGGATAGGTGTCGTTAGCTAAAATACCCCCAACCTTCGCCGCCGCATCAATGATCGCAAAAGGTTGCTCTGTTTGAATGAATTTCTCAACAGACTTTTGATCTCGTAAGTCAAGCTCCTTTGACGTCTTTCCAACAAGATTAGAGTATCCCTCTGCTTCTAGCGCTCTCCAACATGCCGAACCCACCATCCCGCGGTGGCCAGCAATGTATATTTTATCCGACTTTTTAATCATTACTCAAAGTAATTAAGCGTTTGATAGCCACCGTCTTCGAGGTATTTGTCTTTTAGCATCAGTTGCAAATCAGAATTCATCATGTCCTCAACAAGTTCAGCTAACTGAATCTTTGGTTCCCAGCCTAATTTCTCCTTTGCTTTCGCAGGGTCACCAATTAGAAGATCTACTTCTGTCGGACGGAAATACTTAGGGTCAATCGCCAACACTTCTTTACCTATCTCTAGCTTGTAGTTTGGGTTATTACATTTTGCAACTTTGGCAATCTCATCAACTCCAGAACCAGTGAATTCTAGTTCAATACCTACATGCGCAAAAGCCATCTTTACAAAGTCACGAATCTTAGTAGTCTTTCCTGTGGCAATCACCCAATCTTCAGATTCTTTAGCTTGAAGTATCATCCACATCATTCGTACATAATCCTTTGCGTGTCCCCAATCTCTTTTAGAATCTAAGTTCCCTAAATAGAATTTGTCCTGAAGGCCTAAAGCAATTCTTGAAACTGCACGAGTAATCTTTCTAGTCACAAAAGTCTCTCCACGAATAGGACTCTCATGATTAAAAAGTATCCCGTTCGAGGCAAACATTCCATAAGCCTCGCGGTAATTTACTGTAATCCAGTAAGCATACATTTTGGCAACTGCATACGGTGAACGTGGGTAGAAAGGAGTTTTCTCAGTCTGTGGCACCTCTTGTACTTTACCATAAAGTTCTGAGGTAGAGGCTTGATAAATCCGAGTCTTCTTTTCTAGCCCTAGAATACGAATGGCTTCTAATAGTCGCAGAGTTCCAATCCCGTCAGCATCTGCTACGTATTCTGGTACATCGAAAGACACTCGCACGTGACTCATTGCTGCTAGATTATAGATCTCATCAGGCTGTATTTCTTGTATCAATCGAACCAGGTTAGTGCTATCGGTCATGTCTCCATAGTGCATGAAGAAATTAGCACCCTCTATGTGCGGATCTTGGTATAAATGATCAATACGATCTGTGTTGAATAAGGACGTTCTACGTTTTAAACCGTGAACAACATAATCCTTCTTAAGAAGGAATTCTGAAAGGTAAGCTCCGTCTTGACCGGTTACTCCTGTTATTAATGCTACTTTATTCATTTTAATTCTGATAAAACTTTTTGGTATTCATTAGGTGTGCCGCAAAGTAAAAATTCGTGTCTATCTGATTCAAAAGCCCAAACAGTCATATTATCATCCATAATATTTTGAAATACTCCAGATACGTATAATTCGTTTTTAAGCTTTTCTACATTGCCATTTCTAACATATCCGATGACTCTATTCAAGTTTTTAAACCCATATAGTCCCGTACAACAGTAATCAGAGATTCTATTCTTCTCTGTTATTCTCGAAATTTGTCCTAATGAATCAACAAAGGACCAATGACTACCTTCTTCCTTAAAAACCTCAATAAAACCTTCACTATCATTATTGGATAGAAGTGAGTATGGTACCTCCTTCATTCTTATAGTATCCCCGTTATATATCCAAGCCGGACCATCATAATTATGATATTTAGAAATCAAAACACCTTCAACTACAGAAGTTAGTTGGCCATCTGTATCGTCTATTTCTACCACTTGAAAATCCTCATAATCTAGAGCTGTGAGAATTCTTTCAATTCGTTTTTTATTTAAGTCTTGTTCATTTAAGATTAACAGAGTAGGCTTTGATTTATCGAAATAACTCAAGATATGTTCAATTACTGATTTGCCTGAGACCGGTAATAAATACTTTGCGGTTGTATATCCAGCGGATTTAAATCTGCTTCCCTTACCCGCAATTGGAATAATCTGCATAATATTTCTTCGTTAATTCCACAAATGCTTTTTGCCGGTCTAATCGATCCTTATGCAAAGGAATCATAGTAAAGAATAGGTGTGACAGACCTGCATACAACAATTTACGGCTGATATTAAATGTTTCCTCAAAATCCAAAACGAATGTTTGGCTCGTAACAATTCTTCCAGAAGCTATAACAAAATCATATCCAGCAATCATGCTATGAGCGAGTTTGTATATATCATAACTACTTGGAACAACTAATGATTGGCCAGAATCACGAGACAAGTAACCTCTAGGGTCTAATACTTTAACTGTTTGACTTCGTGTGTCAAACAACAAATTACTAAAGCAAAAATCCCCGTGTCCGCCTACAAGTTCATTATCAAAACTGTCAAGCTCTTCAGCCATTAATAGTTGCGATTGCAGAAACTTTGGCTCAAAACCTAAACTTTTGTATCCACTATAAGTTTTTCTTTCTTCCGCTTTTGACAAATAAAACCCCCCAACGTTTCGTTCTACAACTTGTGATCGACGAAACTTTTCGATCAGCACCGCGCAACGGGTAAGGGTGTTTTTCCAAAAATCTTCATCCTTAACACCATAAACAAATAAGTCAGCAAGAGTAGGTAAAGCAAAATATTCAACATCGTAAGAAGCACCATCGCCGAAAAGAACGAAATTTTTGGGAGTTGGACATGATGCTGGGAACTTATTTGAATAATTATTCAGCCAATTGTATTCATAAAATATTTTAGCAAAATCCTTTGAATGCTTCGTAAGTATTGAATCACTTGTAACTCTAATGTTGTTAAAGTTTCTGGATTCTAAATATCGCTTCTTACCGTTATAGTAAGTTGAGTAATTCCCAAAATCAAGCCATGTTTTGGCAGGCACTAAACTCAAAGAGCTAGACAACTTTGACAAAAGTGCGTCAGTATCCTGAGCTGCGAGTAAATATTTAATCAAATCAGCCCTATTGACTGCAAAAGCCCCCGCAAATACTTGACTTTCGTTGACATAATACCATGTAGGATAAGAATAATTTGGATTTCCAATGTAGAATGTGTCAGAGCTATATTCAATTGAAAGCAATGTGTCACCAAAATAAAATAGGTACTCAGATGCATCATTAGTAATCCCAATAACGAAATCAATAACGTCCCGAAGCGTTAAACCTATCGGGCAATAAATCACATCATTTTTAATCCAACTAGAAGTATATCCTTCAGGTAAAGTGAAAACAACTTTGTCACAATCTTTTTCAATCGATTTAATCTGGTAAGATGATAAAGGTTGGTTGGCTAGTGGGAGATCACTAGGGACGATTTTCCCAAAATCAGCCGCCAAATCATTTGTTAAGTATTGGCTCGATAGAATTACACCTAATCTCATTCTATTAGTTTTTTTATCTCATCATATGATAACTGAGTAAATTCTGATGGTCTTATTGCCTTATCATCAACATAAAAACCACCTTCACCGCACCAAGGCTTTCCAAATATCAGCCCGTCATATGGGATATTATGTTTTGCTAGCCATTCTACCAATATCGGGGCTGTTATTGCATTAATTTTACCTAAATCTCCTTGATGGGTATACATGTTTCTAGCTGTGAAAAGAATGATTTCAAACCCATTTTTTTTATATTCATGCAGTTTCCTTATCACCTCTTGATTCGGTGATTTTTCAGAATATTCCTTAGAGGACTCATGAATTGTTATAGTATTATCTATGTCAACTATTAGTTTTGGGTCTTTACTTACCATCTTTACATCTTCTTAAGCAACCAACTGCTCGATTGAATTTTATCTCCTAGCCCGTCTATGAGGGCAATACCCATTTTTTCACAGATTGGGCGTTCTGGTATTGTATCGTTATTTTGATCACCACCGTTGGCAAAGGCTAAATCATAGTCTTGGCCATATTCAGCAGCTATTTTCTCTAATGTAGCACATACAGTACGGTCTTTATCCACGGATAGAATAGCTCTATCAACGGCTTTGATGTTGGACACGATGATCATACGCTCTTCTTCCCCTTGAAAATCTTTGCTTCCTTTTAGCGCTCTTTGGTGGTCGTTGTTTACAATCACAAAAAGCTCATCAGCTATCGTCTTGGCATTATTAAAATACTCCAGGTGTCCCTTGTGAATTGGATTAAAGTATCCGGATACTATGACTGCTTTTTTCTTCATGTCAATACGATGTCTAACACCTGTTTATCCCTGTTATTTACGGGAAAACATGCCTGCAACCGGGCAATCATTGTTCGCCGCTTTTTTCCCACACCAATAAACACGCTACCGCCCTATCACTAGGCATGTGCTCCAAGATCTGGGCATTTACTTTTTTACCGGTGAGCTTTTTTACTTTACCGCTGAGACCCCCTATGTACTCAGGATCTAAGTTCGTCCCAATGAGCACTGCTTCGATTCGCTCTGACTGAATGCCGCGGGCCAAATCGCCACATACCCAGACTTGCTTTAAGCCAGGCAAATTCCCTGCCACACGCTCCACCAAGGCATCTATACCGGAGACTTTGCGCACTATGGAGGTGATATCAGAAGTAAGAGGATGGGCTAGATTGACCTGGTAGAGCTTGCGACGGCCCTGAAGTTCAGAGCTGAGTAAGCCGGCCTCTTCGAGGCGGTTGAGTTCTACCCGTATGCTGTTGGTGTTTTCATCGAGCTCCTTGGAGAGTCCTTGGAGGTACCCGCTCAAAT
>Ga0209602_1001311_pt1 | contig 22045 bp, 18 predicted proteins | sample COGITO_mtgs_1205_3_FD_184810 | JGI IMG/M metagenome (GOLD analysis project Ga0209602, IMG submission 184810) | Pelagic marine microbial communities from North Sea - COGITO_mtgs_120524 (SPAdes) (version 2) | ecosystem: Environmental > Aquatic > Marine > Epipelagic ...
GATTACAACGGTAGCGTTCAATATGGCCCACAGAGAACCGATAAATACACCAAATTTGTTCACGAGGGTCTTATGGAGAACCCATGCAAACTTAGGTGTAATCTCACTTTTACAAGTCAATACGAGTATAATCATCGTCGTCAAGTTGTATTCCCTCGAATTTATCTTCGAGGATTTTGAGGAAAGATTTTGCCTCATCGGTATTGTATTCGTCATCAGTCAGCCCTATACTCTTGGCTAAGGCAGAGAACATTTTCTCTGGTTCGAATAGAGAGTCAAAACTTATTCCGCGTGTGAAAAAAAATGACTTTTGTTTTTTTCCTTCACTAATTGTTGATCTCATAATGTTAGGCGAAGCGTCAAAAACACCAAGTTTTTCTTCCCATTCATTGTTCATTTCTTCCCATTCAATTGCAAAATAACCGACCCTTTCTTCAGGGAGTAGATTGTAAAAATCATCAACATTGAAGCTACGTTGCCCGTGATTCATCTCAGTTAACCTATCCACATACTCCTGAACATTCGATGCTTTCGTTGGAATGACACTTTGCAAAGTTTCAGTAAGTTCTCCATTGAAATTTTTCGATTGGAAACCCAAGCCAGGGCCATAATGAAACGTGATTCCTCGCTTGTAGTCATATATGTCCTGTAGAACACTCCCATGTATGTACCCTACATTCTCAAGGAATGGATTAGAACGTAAGGTACCAAAAACGCCATTGTTTTCAAACTTGATCCATTCATGAGATCCTAATTTGGTTTTTGGGTCTTCATCGCCATCGCCATCCCACTTCACGTGCATAACAGTCGATTACCGTAACTGTATATCCGATTATCGGTTATGTGTTGAGTGTTCAAACACTAGGGCCTCCCTTGTATATACGGGCGACCACAACGGTACCGACGTAGATACGGACGTGTACAAGGGGAGCCCGCGTGGAAATTTTTTTTCATTCACGATTCGAGTAGACTTGATTGAAATCGAGAAAGGGGTAAGTGGAACCTAGACCGCAAACCATGGAGAACTCTCGCACGTTCCGTCGTGATAGAATACTCCATCGTAATAACCCGCGGAAAATCTGATTTCCTCGCAACCTGAATCGCAAAATCCATCTGGGCTCGTGAATGTCACCGTACTGATCCATGAATCACCGTTACTTGAATCTCCAGTTACGGTCCAAGAATGTTCAGAATCTTCACCTCGAATGGAAGTGGTCTGGCCATTATGCTGAATATGCAAAGCTATCCAAATGGTTTGTTCTTGCTCTAACGATTCATTCTCTCGAATGAAACCTGATGCCCCTTCTTCATTCTTAACCACTACACTGAGTTGATTTGTCGTAGCATCAAGAGTGATGGAATCAATCGAATAGTCGCCAGCATGCATTTCTTCGTAGCCTTCACCGCAGCCGGTTGAGGAAGCGCCAAGGCAGCCTGCAAGAAAAAACAAGACGCAAATCAACGAAAAAACCCGTTGCATGACCAAAGGTGATTGAACATACACATGAATCCATCGGCCATGTGAAAAGAAAGGCCCGGGGAGCATTCGATACAGGTGAAATGCTCGAACCGTGGGCTATCGGATTGAAGTTCTGTCCATCACGAAGAAAGGGAAACGAGTTGGCGCAATTCTTCGGAAGAAGGCACGTTTATCCCACGCATGCGTATTTCCTTACTGGCATGGTCAACCAAGAACCAGTGGACTGCAGAATCGTTTGGAATCTCTAAGCTGTCACGGAATGCCTTCTTGTCAAGGTAGACGGTAACCGTCCTTTGACGTATGTCACGGTCCCGGATAACGGCCCGCATGATGGCGTCAAGCCGAATTTGACGAAACCGCGTCGACCGTTGAATCACTGGAATCTCAATGATGGTATGGTTTTGCCCAAGATTGTTTGCTTCAAAGGCGGAAATCACTTCATCCACGACACGCTGTTGCCATTGTTCGAACGCAGCAATAACAAGAAGCGGTTCGCTGTTGTAATCATCTGGAATAGTGAGCGTTTTTTTATTGAGATTTCTCCCCGTTACCGAAGGAAAAATTTCAGGCATCAGAAAACCTCTCACGTATCAATACTCAACGGTTCTTCAGGTAATCTGCGCCGTACCAAGTCCATTGTTCCATGGTCCAACCGGCCGGAAGGCCTTCTGGAGGAAGCGGGGGTGCTGCCGGCGTTTCGACGGGTGCATTGATTGCTTGCAGCGGCTGAACAGGGAGAGGAAGTGGTTGAGCAATCGGAGAACGACGTCGATTCATGGCAAACAGGCCAACAAGTAACAACGTAACAATCACCAATGAAACGGCAACCAGAGGAGTGGAAAACGAAGTCGAATCGCTGGCTAAGTATCGAGTAGAATCCATTGGATAAGCATCTGATTGGTCCGACCAACCATCGGCATCACTGTCGAGGCAACCCCTTCGGTCAAGCGTCGAAGTGCCAGAGACTTCAAGACAATCATCCGAGAATTCTGTACCGGCTTGGTCAGCGTATCCATCACCGTCAGCATCCGACCAAAGCAGAACATCTTCAGGGAATTGGTCGAGGTAATCATCCCAACCGTCGCCATCAGCGTCGGGGCAGCCGAGCCGAGTTTCAGAGGAAAGGCCAAACAAACCAGGGCAATCATCTGCAGCGTTGCCACCAGGGGCGTCGCCGTATCCGTCTGCGTCGTCGTCAGCATGTTGGCTCGCATCGTCGACAAAGGCATCGCCAGCGTCCGACCAACCGTCACCGTCAGCATCGAAACATCCGAAACGATCTTCGGATGAAGTGCCTGAAACTCCCGGGCATTCATCGCCTTGGAAACCAGTCAATGCGTCTCCAAAGCCATCGCCATCAGCATCCACGTGTTGACTGCTCACTGTTGGCATAGCATCGGCTCCATCCTCCGAAGTCCAACCCGTATCTGGGTCAGACCAACCGTCTTTGTCGGAATCAAGACAGCCCTTACGGTCCATCGAAGAGGTCCCAACGGTTGACGGGCAAGCATCACCGTCTATGCCATCGGCTTGGTCACCAAAGCCATCGCCATCGGTATCAGACCATTGCGTTGCTTCGGTTGGATACTCGTCTACGGAATCAGCATAACCGTCACCGTCGTAGTCTTCGCATCCCAGTGGGCCACCAACGGAACTTAGACCGTAGGTTTGTGGACAATCATCACCGCCATCAGAGAAGCCATCGTTGTCATCATCGGTATCTTCAGTAAGGTCTTCGCAACCGTCTTGGTCAGCATCGTTCGATTGAATCGAAGAGAACGATGGAGCACTCATTGGGCATTCATCAACACCGGTCGTTGAAGGTGTACACGCCCAGATTCCGTCGGATTGCATACCGTCGCAGATGCGGTCATCGTCGTCATCAAGGTCTTCGGAACTGTCTTGACATCCGTCGGAATCGTAGTCTGTAGCGGTTGTAGCAATCCACGCAAGTTCTCCCTTAGGACATCGGTCCATGTCGTCGTTGACCATGTCGTTGTCGTCGTCATCGTCTTCGGTCAAATCCGCACAACCGTCCATGTCATGGTCGGTTGCAAGCGTTGAGATCCACGACATGTTGCCGAATTGGCAAGCATCGACGTCGTTCAGTACAGTGTCGTTATCCGTATCATTATCGCAAACGTCACCCATTGCATCGCCGTCATAATTTGCTTGTGCTGCATTGGCCACGAAAGGACAGTTGTCAATCGAATCGCCGACTCCATCGGAATCTGCATCGGTATCTGGTTGAATCAGAACAACTTCATCTTGGCCGTTATCGACGTAATACAGAAGACCATCCGGGCCTATTTCAAGACCCATAATGGAAGAGGCCGTTGTTTGAATCGAATCGGCTTGAACGCCACCTTTGCCGTCTGTATTTAATTCGTAAGCGGTGATTTTTCCGTCACCGTTGGTAGAAACAAACAATTGATCACCGTCAAGAGCGATACCGCTTGGCCGATTGAGTCCAGTGTCAAGAACGCCCCATTCAATACCGGTCATATCCGAATACTCAGCAAGAGGTTCAAGACGAGAGGATTCACCCATAATGTCCAGTGATGAAGTGGTTGTGTCATCGGTATTGACCCAAAGAACTCGGTTTGCACCGGCGTCTGCGATGTAGAGGATTCCAGAATCTTTGTCCAGAATCATGTGCCCTGGAATACCAAATGCATGCGTGAGTTGGACATCTGCATAGCGTCGGACTATAGCATCCGAGTGGTCATCCATCCCGGTATCATGATCTTCTTGGAAGTCGTAGTACACCAACTCACCGTAGTAGCCATCGTTGTACCAGTAAGCATTGTCCGAATCGTGAGCAATACCAACGCCGTATGGAGATTCATGATTCATGTCGATGTGGCTGCCGAGTAATCCATCGGATTGATGTTCCATGGCGAAGTGAGACAACGACGAAGGCCAAAGTGTGGGACCCATGAAGTTGTTCGGTGAACCTTGGCCGCAGTAGGTGTTACGAGTCTCTTGAGCAGAGCCCCATTGCCAATCAAATTCAGGATGATAGGAACCGAAGGCAATCGCACTCACTTCTTCGAGAAAGTGGTTTCTGTGGGAATCACGGCGGTTCTCTGAGTATTGTGTTTCGAGCCCGGTATCGTGAACGATGGTTATGCTATCAGTAGCTCGGTTCGCGACCCAAAGTTCATTCGCTCGACCAGGGTGAAATTCAAGATCTCGAGGGTCGTCAAGGTCATCGGAAGAATCGGCAATGACGACTTCAAGGAACACTTCTCCAAACTGTTCAACAGGCGAAGTTTCCCTTGATTCTACCGCATGAGATGGAATCGAAAACAGAAGAACACCAAGAAGGATAAGAGTCCATTGCTTGTTCATTATTTCTACCCAAAAATGCATAACTTTTGATACCTTGCTTCATCGGTGTGTTTCATTCCTCGGAATCCGTCGAGGATTTGTTCTTACGAAAACGGCTTGGAATCATCTTTCTACGGAAACTTTCCAACAGACTCCGGCCGGCAATTAATCCGCCAACAGCAAACAGTGTCTCGCCTGAAACAATCAGCACTGTAACGGCAATCGCGCTCTCTGAAGTACTGAGAGGTGTGAACGGTACTGCAAAAAGCGCCGCGTAAGGTATGCAGGACAGGACCATGAAGAGAATCCCTAACCGTTTACGTTCGATTTCCCAACCCCCAGTAAAGTTCGACTCTGAGGTGAAACCTCACCAGTATTCGACGCGAGGCTTCTTGATTCGAAGGTCCGTTCCCTGATAGTGGAACATATCCGCAAGCAGCGATTGGAATTCGAGGTAACAAGGGTGCTTGTGCAGGCCGAGTGACTTGGATTCATTGGACAATCGAACGAGAATGAACTTCGGGCGTGAACCGTGAGAGAACAACCATTCGTGAACGGTTTGAATGTAGGTTACCCGTAACGATTCACAAAATGCTTCGCCGATGGTCTTTGAGTCGTGTGAAAGGAGCGACGGCCAGTCATCTGGAACCCAATTCGTGTTCAAATGACGCCATGAGGGTTTGAACGCTGCTTCTGCGTATGCGCGCTGAATTGGGCCGATTTTACTTTGCAAATCGTTCACAAGGTTGGTCCGACTGAACGCTTGAGTGATTTTTTCCACGTATTCAGGATAGAGCGGCGGGTCAATTACCACCGCACTGCGCGCCTTACTGCGGCCTAGATGCGGGTATATCTCCCATCCGCGCGTTGGGTTGTCGTTGAAGTCGTACTCGTTGCGCTCCCATTTTTCATCGCCCAACTCAGGTGGAGGCGGAGGGGGTAATTCCTCAGGGTAAATCACAACTCGTGCACCGGAATTGGCAAGGGTGTCGAGCAATGTATCGGGGATGTTTTCGCCACGAATAATGATTCGACGGTTCTCAATAGGTACGTCAGAGCGACGTATCTGTGAAAGGAAAGTGAATAAATTGTCGATTTTCATACTTGCAATCAAGGAAACATCTTCAGCAGAAAGCGCCCAGGAGTCCACTGGAATGCCCGGAGTATCTGAAAACAACGGCGTTGAGCGCATTGAAACCCAATTTTCGTAGGCTTGTATGTTCTCTATTTTCTCATCACCGCGGATTCGCACCAAGTCGGTTTGCCACTGAGAAAGTTGTTCGGGGTTCGTGTCTTCGATGACCGTCTCACCGTAGGTATATCCAGAATAGGACGAAGACACGGGCGTTGTTTCTGTCGTTATATCAAGATCGCCTTCCTGCCTCGATTCAAGGTATTCCTGTTGACGACGTTGGCGGCTTGCCATACGAGCGATTGGATTCAAGGATTCTTCGACTGCTCCGCCGACTTCTTCGATGGCTTGTTCAACATCATCGCCGGCTTCCTCGATGTTCACGAATGAACCACCGCTCGCACCGCTGACCTGACGGAAGACGTTCACTGAATCGCTGGGAAGACCAAGCCCAATAATGTGGAATTCGACATCGATGCCGATTTCCTTGATTGCTTCTATACACGGTTGAAAACCATCGATGCCGTTGAAGGGAGGTGATGAGCTCATGTCCATGCCGTCGCTGATGAGGAAGAACAACCAGTCCACACTGTCTTTGCTGAGTTCCCTGGCTTCTTCGACTAAGAATTCCCAAAGATACGTTCCTCCGTAAGGGTTTGGGAACTCGATTTTCATCAAGTCAGCATGGCTTCTAAATTCCAGCGGAGCCAGAACCTTGGAACGTCCACGGCTGTTGATGGTCGATACCTTCGTTTGGTGGTCTTTGAATGTTGGAACGAGGTTTTCCCACATGGCTTGTGCAACGCGACTTTTTTTGACTTTGCCGCCCAGTCCAACAGCCCGCATAAAACTGCGAAACATCGATGGTCGGACGTTTGCAAAATTATCGTCCATCTCCCCGTTTATCCGTTCATTCATTGAACCGGAAGTATCCACATAAATCGCGATTTTTACCACATTGATGCCTCCCTGTTCACGCTTACAGCCACAGATGTATCATTTAACAGTATCACGCTAAAGCCCGAAGAATTACCCGCTGATGCAATACTTAGATACTGTACTACCCCGTCTTCCCTTCATGGTGGAGCCACAACGAAGCCCGGATGGAAAATCGGAATGGACCGGTTCTGAATGGGTTCCAGTCGGCACCCAAACACAACACACCTCCGGTGCTCAGGTGTACACACAACAGAAAATTGTGGACAGCGTCATCATGGGTAACCTCACCTCTCAGACGATTGTTCAGAACAGTCCTGAAGACCTTGCTAAAGCGATGGTCCTCGCTTTGGAACAAATCGGATTTGTTGGGAACATCCAATCCTCAAATCCTTCTCAGCAACAGATGGCGAACGTCAAAAACCTTCTCAAATCAAGCGACGAGTTGGTATCTCAAGGCGTTCAGATACAGGGTTCTACGGACCTTAAACTCGGGAACGCTGCACGGCTTACGGGTCGTTTTCAGGCGGCTATGGATTACTATGAACGAGCGCTCGAGACATTCCGTTCGGAACGAAACAGAAGCGGTGAGGCGGACGCACTCATCAACATTGGATACGTCGCACTCAACCAAGGTGATCTTGCTCAAGCCTATTCCGATTTCAGAAATGCACGAGGCATGAAGAACGAAATTCATGAACCAAACGGCGAGGCTGATGTCATTTTGGCTATGGCCAATCTTGCGCTTGTGGGGAACGAATACGACCAAGCGCAACAATTGTTCACCGAAGCACTGAACATCAAAGAAGAATACAGCGATGAAAACGGAATTGCCATCGCTTTAATCGGTTTAGGAAATATTTTGGAAACCAAAAAAGAGTACCAAGCCGCACAATTGCATTATCGCCAAGGACTTATTATCAAGAGAAAACAAAAGGATTTGGAGGGAGAAGCGATCATCCTATCGAACCTCGCCACCATCGCTGAACACCTTGGAAATCCAAGCGATGCGCAGCGCCTAACCAGCCAAAGCATCGCCATCAAGAGAGAAATTGGCGACCGGCGTGGCGAAGCGTATTCGCACGTACAACTCGCTTCGCAAGCAAAACAAAGAGGTGACTTGATTGAAGCTGAACGTCTGTACAAGATGGCTTTGAATATGAAAAGAAAACTTTCGGACTTACGTGGGCAATCCGATACACTGAACATGCTTGGCGTGTTTTATGAAGAGCAAGACCGTTTCGAAGAAGCCGAACAATACTTCACCGACTCTCTAACAATCATGAAGCAACTTGGTGACCGCCAGGGTGAGGCAATTGCCTTGTTCAACATCGGCAACACAAACCTCTATCGCAATAATTTAGATAATGCTCAAGACCAATTTGAGCGAAGTTTACGCACGGCTAAGACCGTGAACGACCATGAAGGTGCATCAGACGCTCTGGTACAATTGGCAGCAATTGCGGAACAACGGCAAAATATCCCTCTTCGTCAAAACCTGTTGAAGGATGCTGCCAACATGCTGCGTTCAAACAATCTCCCGGTGACTGGATGGCTGCGTGAAAACGGTTTCTAATCGGTTAATGGATACGATAATCCTGCTGAATCCTTATCCTTTCATCCCTCGTGCAACCGTCATGGAGAGTACGGTGAGCGCTGATGCTCCGGTAGTCACTTCCGCTCGTATCGAGTCGTTGGACATTCTGCGTGGAGTTGCTTTACTCGGGGTACTTCTCCTCAACATCCTCGGTTTTGGCATGGCTTCAGCGGGATATTTTCATCCACTGGTTGGACTTGGAAAGAACCCGGAGTTGAATTATGCTGTTTGGGGTATCATGAACCTGTTTTTTGAAGGTTCGATGCGCGGGTTATTCTCCTTGCTGTTCGGAGCGGGAATCGTCATGTTCACCACTGGTTTTGGCACCCGGTCTGGTCGTGAAAAGGGTGCATGGCTGCACTATAAGAGAACCTTTTTTCTGCTGTTGTTTGGAATGTTCGATTCTTTTGTCTTGCTTTGGACGGGAGATATTCTCATTCTCTATGCCATGGCAGGAGCGCTGCTCTATCCTTTACGTAATGCCCGGCCAAAGACACTGCTGATTCTTTCAGCCACTGTTTTGGTCTTTACTTCGATCTTATTTGCCGCCTCTGGATTTCTTGTTGAAGAAGGCAGAGATGTTGCCGCCACTATTGACGCAAATCCGGCCGGTGAATATTCGGCTGAAGAGCGAGAACTTGCTGCATTGTGGACCGATTCAGAGAACCAGTTCACGTTCAACGAATCGGCAATGGAACAAGAATTGGACACGCGAAGAGGGTCGTACTTTGAAATTGCCAGTTACAGTGGACAAAAAGTAATCGACAGTTTGTTGTTCTTTACGCCCGTATTCATGCTTTGGGATTGCGTTGGTATGATGTTGTTAGGCATGGGGTTGTATCGGCTTGGCGTTCTCTCTGCACAACATTCCAGCAAAAAGTACCTGCAGCTTGCCATAGGAGGGTTTGCCTTTGGCTTGGCAGTCAACGGTTACGAATTGTTCCGAGCGATAGATTCCGATTTCGATGCGATTGTCATATCAGGGTATTTCCAAGGAACATATCAACTTGGACGGGTCGCGATGTCGATGGGATGGCTTGGACTGATCATGTTGTTTTGTCAAGTCGAGGTTTGGACGGGAATCAAAAAACGTCTTGCAGCAGTAGGGCGAATGGCACTGACGAACTATTTACTCCACTCCCTGATTTGTCTGATTGTGTTTACCGGTGCTGGGTTTGGACTCATTGGCGTGTTTGAACGATGGGAACTCTATGTGATTGTGCTGGCCATCTGGATCTTTCAATTGGTGCTGAGCCCTTGGTGGCTCAACCGTTACTCCTTCGGGCCAGCAGAATGGCTCTGGCGCAGCCTTACTTACGGCGCGGTTCAAAAATGGCGAGTAAAGAACGCTGCTGCCGTCAAGAAAACAGAGCCCGATTGATGTCCTCGCGAGTGACTGCGCAAAATTCACCGGATTCTAAATTGAAATCGGAAAGCACCATTCCCTCGGTTGACAAACGGTGAAGATGCTGGACCTGATTTCCCAGTGTTGTGAACATGCGGCGTATCTGTCGTTTCTTCCCTTCATCGATGGTGAGAATCGCACAACGTTCGTTTTCCAAATAGACGTGGGCGCCACGGGTACGGAACTCTTCAAGCGTTCCAAATTCTACAACTGACACTTCAACGCCCTCTCGTATTGCATCAATATCTTGACGAGAGATTGGATGTTCGGTCTCTACACGGTACGTTTTCTTGATGTGTCGATTTGGATCAGTGATGGCATGAACCATTTTTCCATCCGTTGTCACAAGAAGGAAACCGGTTGTATCTTCATCAAGACGTCCAACGGTGACAAGAGATTCGAACACTTTCGGCTCTACCGCATCACGAAACAATTCATAGACAGAAGTCTTGTTGAGTTCACGCTCTTGGGAATTAAGGCGAGAGCAAATGTATCCCTGTGGTTTATTGAGAAGGAAATAATAATCTGTTATGGGAAGTTTCAATATTCGCCCCTGGAACTCGACAATGCGCTTAGCAGGATTGAATTCGAAGGCGATGTTCTTGACCACCGACCCATTAACGGTGACATCACCGTCCCAAATCGCTTGCTTGACATCTGCTTTTGAGGTGAAATCGCCTGTTTTTGAGAGGAACTGATGAAGTCGAAGTTTCATTTTATTCCCTCAATTGCAGGTGTATGCCCGGTGCTCTTAGCAGTTCCTCTTGAACTTGAAGGAGGTTGATTTGCCGCTAAAAAATGGCCCCAAAAGGGCCACTGAGAAGTGGGCGATGCAGGATTCGAACCCGCGTCGACGGGTTCGAAGCCCGTCAGGATATCCAGGCTACCCTAATCGCCCTTGTCCTGCCCAGATGCCCCCCCTTCTTGAAGAAGGCGGATGGTTTAGCACGGATATGGCCCGCTCACTCCCATGCATTCCGACGGGTTGTTCGGCTTGTTGTCGGGAGACGACCATGCCTCTCACGAAGGCGGAGGCTTCGTTGCTGTCTCGGCGTACCGGAATGGCGGTTGAAGATTTTACATGGAAAAACAACGGCATTCTCACGCTACTGAACGATGAAAATACTCGCGCCTGTGTCTTCCTGCTGACTTCATCATCCGATGTCAATGCCGAGGGGATGTGTTCAGTTTACGAAGTCCGACCTAAAGGGTGCAGAACCTATCCGAATGTTCTCAACCATAACGATGAGGCCATTCTTGACGAAGGATGTCCTCACCGAGCCCAGTTCCCTGAACCAACCGAAGAAGATTCGATTGTTTTGCTCAATCTCGAGGAACAATTGCTGCATGAAGAATAAGCCGCCCTAGGCTGGCATGAACGTGTTCAACCCATCGACCCAGCAGCCTCCAACCGGTTTGCTCAAAGCATGCTTGCAACTCATCCCATTGCCCGTGCAACAGTTCGACTGCAGCATCTTCAGACAAGGCCTCTTCGGCATGTTCTCCAAACGGGTGAATAGGCACAATCAAGACAAAATGTGCATTTTCCCCAGCCACCGAATGAGAACTTTCCAGAACGGCGCGAATCAAAGCCGTTGGTTCAAGCGTTCCTTGTGAGTTTCGACCGTAAGGTGGGTCAAGAACAAAACCACTGATGCGATGAATGGCATCTGCTGGCAGCACGTCCAAAAGACGCGTTGCATCACCCAACAGCAAAGATGCTCGATTTGCCTGTTCAGCCCAATCCAGATTTCTTTGTGCTCCTTCAATCATTTCTGCATCAAGGTCAATACCGTAGGCCTCTCTTCCCGAGACCGCTGCTTCAAGAACAAAACCGCCGGTACCGGTCATCAAATCAAGGGTAACACCCTTTTGCAAGGGGCCTGAAGCAAGATTCACTGCCAAACGAGCGAGCCTGGGGTCGAGGCTCACCGGCTTGAAAAACGGGCGGTCCGTCGCTCGTCGAGCCGAAATGCCGTCGGATTCATCGCCAGTGCCAATCATCCACCCACATGCAATGATTCCTGCTTTTGCATCCAGCACCATACCAAGGCGATGGTCGGGTTGCTCAAGGTCAATCTGATAGCCTTGCTCAGACAACATGCCACCGATTTTCCTCATCAATTCACGAGCACTGACGCCTTCCATTTTCCCTTCATGTTTCCATGAACGAACTGCTACCGAACCTGTGCGAGTATGCGTTTGAATGTAATCGCTCATTTGTTCAAGCAGTGAATCGATGGGCTGCTCATTCGACCAAAGGACGGCATGGGTCAGCAGAGCTTGGCAACCGCTCGAGCAGTTCACAGCCTCAAGCATATGTTCGGGTGAAACGTCTCCATCGAGCAGCACCAAACGACGCGCTGGCAGTCGGTTTACAACTGCGCTCGGAAGAAGCGAGGCAATCTCGGCGCGTGCTAACGCAGTATGCCAGCCGCGTAAACTTGCAACATGGCTCGCCATGGTGAGCGCTTGCGCCTCGACTTCTTGACGGGTTCGGATGCCAATATACACATACTGTCAACTTATGTTCACACCATGGGCTGCAATCTGAAGGACCTTGCAACTGCGGAAAACATTGACCTAGCAAGCCTTTCTGGTCAGAGAGTCGGCATCGATGCGTTTCTCACAGCGTTCCAATTTCTTACAACCATGAGGGACCGTTCTCCACAGGGAGATGGGGGTCCACTCAAAGCCGATAATGGAAAAGTTGTTTCTCACTTGATGGGTTTCCTCAACCGCACAGCGACTCTCCTCAACCTCGGAATCCGGCCGGTGTACATCTTTGATGGTGAATCTCCAGAATTGAAAGCAGGTGAGTTAGCAAGCCGAAGAGCGCGCAGAGATGAGGCGGAACGCATCCACAAAGAAGCACTTGAAGTCGGAGATTTCGCCCTGGCCCAGAAAATGGCTCCACGCATCGTACATTATTCGCAAGAAATGGTTGATGAAACAAAGCAGTTGTTCGATTTGCTGGGCGTACCTTGGGTTGTTGCCAAGGCAGAAGGTGAAGGACAAGCCGCTGTAATGGCGGCCAAAGGACAACTCGATGTCGTCGCCACCCAAGATTGGGATGCGCTGCTCTACGGAACACCACGCTTGGTTCGAAACTTGATGAGCGACGGCTCCAAGCAACATGGAAGGACTGTACGGGCACAGATGATTCACCTTGATGGGATGTTGGAGTCCAACGACCTTTCCCGCTCTCAACTGATCGACCTTGCCATTATGATTGGAACGGACTTCCACCCCGGAATTCGAGGTATTGGTCCAAAAACGGGCATTAAACTGATCAAGGAACACGGCTCCATCGAAGCGATCTGTCAAGTCAAAGGCAAGGACGTTCCAGAACGCCTCGATGAAATCCGAAGTATCTTCCATGAGCATCCTGCGGTCGATGTGGCAGATGAGGACCTCGAACCCGGGCAAATTGATGTCAAAGGACTCGAACAGTTCTTACAAGTTGAACGGCAGTTTAGCCAACGGAGAATGGACAACGCTTTCGATAAACTTCGAGAAGTCGGGCTTATTCGTGAAGGCGGTCAAACGTCTTTATTCTCGTTTTGAAGGTTGCATAAAGCGCAGCGGACTTGCCAAGACATCAACGCCTTTGTGCTGCGTTACAGCCCCTCTCGACACGCTTTGAGGATCGTTGAGGGCTTCCAAAACGGTATTGACTGGAGCGCAAGGAATACCAACAAGTAACGATTCAAGTTGCATCCTGCTCATGGTTGAAACAGCATCACCAACAGCCTTCTCTACGCTGGCACGGTTCAATACCCGTCCCTCGTTGGTCGACCATTCATCAGGAGCTGGTATCGACAGATACGTTGCTAAACCGCTCCACTGGTTATCCGAACCGACACCGATTACAAACCAACCGTCGTTTGCTTTGAAGGCACGATAAGGAACGAGATTTGGGTGAGCTGAACCCATCGGTTGAGGGTTCTTACCGCTGGCCATGGCGTTGTGCGCCTGATTGACCAGAGCAGCAACCGCACAATCCCACAGTGAGATATCGATTTGCATCGATTCACCGGTCTTCTGTTTGTGATACAAAGCAGCAAGTATTGCGTTTCCAGCGTTTAGTCCCGTAATGACATCAATCCATGCGACACCTACCTTCACCGGAGAGGCCCCCGCCTCGCCAGTCATCCCCATAATGCCACTGCGGGCCTGCAATGCGACATCATAACCGGGCTCATCACGGCGAGGACCTGAAGCACCGTAAGCCGAGATGGAACAAACAATCACGTCGTCCGGCATCGGCCCAAGGAGCCGCTCGAGCGTACCTGGTTTGAAATTCTCAACAACCACATCTGCCGATTCGACGAGCGTACGAACTTCATCTGCCTGCTGTTTCAAATCGAACGTCACGATTTCTTTGCCTCTGTTGCATGAAAGAAAGTAAGCAGCCACCTGTTTGCCGTCAAACCCAGCGGTGAAAGGTGGACCCCATTTACGGGTGTCATCGCCCCACGGTGCTTCGACTTTGATGACTTCAGCCCCCAAGTCGGAGAGCATTTGTGTCGCGTAAGGACCTGCTAAAATTCGAGAGACATCGACAATTCGTACACCGTTGAGAATTCCGCCCATGTACCCCCGAAGTGTCCGAAAGGGTTGAACCTCTCCCCCCGAACCGTTGCCTATGGAGCGGTTGGATATCGAAGACGACCGCTTCTGGCAAAAACTCCTCATTTTAGGAATACTTCTCAACCTCATTGCCTGTTTTACTAGCGATTTAGGTCTTGACACACACGTCAAGATGGCGGTCGATGAAAACGGAGCCTTGCCGTGGGGAGATTTACGACCGGAGACTCCCGGACAGAGTGATGCATTCGATGGCGGTGAGCGCGTGGTCCTCCCACTCTATGAATTGTCAGAAACAGGAATAAAAACGGTGGCGCTGGTAACCTTCTTTGGAATGGTCGCCTGTCTTTATCGATGGAGTGGCGTACGTTCAGCAACAGTGTTATCCCTCTCTCCAGCGATGATTTTTTCGGTTGCCAGAGGATATGAGGAGGTGTACTTCGCCGTATTTGCCGTTCTCGCTTTGCTGCTCTTTACAGGTGTGCTCTCCAATAAGAAACGCCCATTGCAATGTTTCAGTGGAGGGGTTTTCTTCATGGGAATGGCGTATTCAAAAGGTTTCACGGACGCTCAAGGCGTTCTGGTCGGTGCCGTTCTCACTGGAGCAGCAGCATTCCTTTGGGGCCTCATACAGGAAAGCGGGCGAAACGGTACCGCATGGATGGCTCGCCCTCACATCGTGGGCGCTGTTGTTGGTCTTAGCGTGGCTGTGCTGATGGTCTTCTTTGGTCTACTCGAAATCAATCCAACACTTGCCATCATCGGTCAACAACCGTTGAGGTATGCCTCGGCTCTGGCCTTCTCCCTGCTTGACGTGGTCGTTATATTCACACTGTTTGGAATGGTGATGTGGCCGTTTGTTGGTTCAGTGTTGCGCGCATTGAAAGGGATTAATGACTCGAAAATTGCCATGATGACTGGATATATCTCGGGCATACTGGTGGCAGTCGTGTTCTATGTGGCAGCACTTTGGACATACGAAGCAAGCATCTGGGGTGCTGAGTGGCCGGGCGTGGTGTGGACCATGGGTAACAACGGCCGTTACATCACGATGCTGTTCTTGCCGTTCATCGTGCTCATGCATTTCATACGAAAACACAACCCTGTTCCAAGCCTCGATTCACCGCAATCGAAAGCCAAAGCAACGGTGTTGACGGTGTTGTTGTTGCTGCCGCTTTCCTTACTTGCATCGGTTCACGGACAAACCATGTGGACGGATGATGCAGCAGTCGCAATGGAACTGGAAGACGGCGAACACTTCTTGTTCGTATCAGAAGATACGCTTGGTATGCACTGGTTGTACACATTCTATGCTCCGCTTGATGCGGAGGAAAACAACATCACCGGTCATTGGAGATCGACAAACACGGCATGGGAGAAGGATTTGAATTCAACCCTCGCAAATGTGGATACAATCGTTCTATCGCCAGAGATAACGTTTACACCGAGTGGGTGGAATGTTAAAACCAGCGGAGAAAGTGATTTTCTCAACGGCAAGGGTGAATGGCGCGTATTAACGCGCTCCTAACCTCAAGCGTTCTTGTCTGCTTGGACTTGGGTGCGCACTGCTTGAGCAGCGGACTTTGCTTCTTGCATAGCCTTGCGCACACGGGTACCAGCAGCAGCGTTACCCTTGTCGTGCTTGACAGCATCAGCAAGAGCGGCAGTTAAATCATCAATCATCGTTTGAACCATAGCCTCGACGGACATAGACTGACCCGCAGTTGAGTCGGCTTTTATTGATTGCTCCGGAATAGTATGAAAATGGCTCACAAAAAACGATGTACGCAACGCCGTTCCTCAAAATGTCAACCGATAATGCGGTAAACTGCAGCCAATGCAGACGGTATTCTAAGCGAGGGTTGAAAACCCCACGGTTGGAGGGATGCCCAAGGAGGAGAAACATGCGCTTCGGTGTTCGAGGAACTTTACCTGACCCAGATCCTGTCGCTACGCAGGAGTGGGTTGATTCAATTCTTGCTGTCCGTGACCAACTCGGTGACGAAGAAGCACGCCGAATATTGCTCTCCACCGTCGATGCTGCACGCCATGCGGGTGTAGGCATCGACGTGGTCAATACCCCCTACCTCAATTCGATTCACCCCGATGCTCAGGGCGCCTATCCGGGCAACCTTGAGCTTGAACTGAGACTCAACGGCATCATCCGTTGGAACGCCATGATGATCGTCACGCGTGGCAACAAATACTTCGAAGGCATTGGCGGACACATTTCGACCTATGCCTCAGCATCTCACGCCTGGGAAATCGGTTTCAATCACTTTTTCCGAGGCAAAGATGGAGCAGGGCAGGGTGACCATCTGTATTGGCAAGGCCACGCTTCACCAGGAATCTATGCAAGAGCATGGCTTGAAGGGCGTTTAACTCACGAACAAATGGAAGCGTTCAGACAAGAAACCGGCGGCAAAGGACTCTCCTCCTATCCTCACCCGCGTTTAATGCCTGATTTCTGGGAATTCCCAACCGTCAGCATGGGGCTGGGAGCGATGACTGCAATTCATCAGGCTCGATTCAACCGTTACCTCGAAGACCGAGGTTTGGTCTCAACTGCAAACTCCCGTGTGTGGTACACCATGGGTGATGGGGAATCGGACGAACCCGAATCCCTTTCACAGTTATCTCTGGCAGGCCGTGAAGGCCTTGACAACATCGTCATGACGATGAACTGCAACCTGCAACGCCTCGATGGCCCAGTGCGTGGAAACTCAAAGATTGTTCAAGAGCTTGAAGGCAGGTTCCGCGGCGCTGGATGGAACGTCATCAAAGTGCTCTGGGGCAGCAGTTGGGATGATTTGTTTGCTCGAGATACCGCTGGACTCCTTGCTGCTCGACTTGACCAATTGGTCGACGGTGATGAGCAGCGAATCATGACTGCTGATGGTGCAACCATCCGCAAAGATTTGTTCAATTCCGATGGCTTACAGACCCTCGTTGCTCATTTGAGCGATGACGAACTGGTCGACTTGTGCGCAGATGTCGGCGGACACGACTTCGTCAAACTCCACGCTGCTTACGCTCAGGCTACCGCTCACAAAGGCCAGCCAACCGTCGTGTTGATTCGCACCATCAAAGGGTTTGGACTCGGTCCAGCCTTCGCAGGTCGAAACACGACCCATCAGAAAAAGAAGGCTGACATGGAAAGCATGCAATACATGCGCGATGATCTTGGGCTAGATTTCTCCGATGAAGATTTGGAAAAATACCCTTACGTCATGCCCGAAGATGTCCCTGAACTGGTGGCTTATGCAAAGGAACGACGAGCGGTCATGGACGGTTTCATGCCATCACGAACCGTTCCTAAGTTCGACCTTACCCTTCCGGATGAAGCAACTTATGCCGACTTTGATGAAGGCACGAAAGGAAACATGCAGGTTTCTACGACCATGGCATTTGTGCGGATTCTTCGCGCCCTCATGAAGAACAAAGAGTTCGGAGAGCGCATCGTTCCAATCATCCCTGATGAAGCACGTACCTTTGGAATGGACCCTCTGTTCGCTGAGTTCGGCATTTACCACCCTGAAGGACAGTTGTACAAGCCGGTCGACCATAAGGTGCTGATGAAGTACAAGGAATCCGCTAAAGGCCAACTTTTGGAAGAAGGAATCAATGAAGCCGGTGCAACTTCGACCTTTATCGCTGCTGCAACCTCTTTTTCCACGCACCACTATCCGACCGTTCCGTTCTACACCTTCTATTCGATGTTCGGATTCCAGCGTGTTGCTGACCTCATCTGGTCAGCAGCAGACCAGCGTGCCCGTGGTTTCCTCATGGGGGCGACTTCTGGACGCACAACACTCAACGGTGAAGGGTTGCAGCACCAAGACGGGCATTCGCTTTTGATGGCGCATACCAACCCAGCAGTTCGTGCCTGGGACCCAGCATTTGCTTACGAATTGGCAACCATCATTCGACATGGAATTGACGAGATGTACGGTCAAGACAAAGACGTCATCCACTACATTGCCGTTTACAACGAAAATTATCCAATGCCACCGAAGCCGAAAGGCGTCGATGCGGGTATCATTCGCGGCATGTACCTGCTTCGCGCCGCCCCTAAGGGCGACGGCCCGATTGTTCGACTGATTGGTTCAGGACCAATTATGATCCAAGTGTTGGATGCAGTAGAAAAGCTCGAAGCATACGGCGTTCGTTCAGAAATCTATTCCGCCACATCCTACGGCGAAATGCGTCGAGAAGGTTTGGAATGCGACCGATGGAACCGATTGCATCCAAGCAAGACTGCCAAGCAACCTTGGGTAGAGCAAATTCTTGGAAGCGGTACAGTCCCGGTCATTGCGGTGAGCGATAACATGGCTGCCGTTCCTGATATGATTCGTCAATGGGTTGGTGGACACTACACCGTGCTTGGAACCGATGGCTTTGGTCGCTCAGACACCCGTGAAGCACTCCGCAGATTCTTTGAAATTGATGGAGCAGCGGTTGCTCTTGCAGCACTTTCGTCTCTTGTAAGAGACGGTTCAATCGATGCCAGTGCCTACGAAAAAGCCGAGAAAGAATTCGGTATTTCGACAGAGCGAGAAGACATCACTGAACTTTGAATCAGTGGCACCCTGTGTGAAAATCGGTGACGTGATGTCGGTAATTGAGAAGAAATATACTCGGCGCTTGGGTGTCTCCTACGCCAAGGAATTCAACACCGATCGTTCAACACTGTGGGCCTTGGTTAGCACTCCGAATAATCTCAATGATTGCCATCCGTTTTGTCAATCGAATAAAGTCGTAAAATGGGGTGATGGCGAGTATTCTGACATTCTCGTTTATCTCAATGGCCGCACTTACTTACGAAGATTCCAGAGTTGGTCTGAAGGTAGCGGTTACAGTTTATTGATTGGTGAAGAAGATGGTCCACAATCATATGTGGTTTGGCATATCGATTCACTTAGCACATCTCAATCACGCCTGACCATCACCGTCTATCCGTTCATTCTAGCGAAATTACCCAGACCCCTGGCATACCTCCCTCACGTACTTTGGGTACGCCCCCGGCTTCGGTCCTATCTCAATTCGGTTCTGTCTGGGTTTCAATATCATGTTGAAAGCAAAGAGCCTGTTCCACGGAATCATTTTGGAAAGCACCCATGGTTTTCCTAATATCTGTTTCAATCGGCAGGGACGGACACGGCCCACTGAGAGCCCATATGAACAGAATAATTGTGCACAAGGGTGTTTTGGATCTACCCTCGTGCTTCTAGGTAGTGGTTTATCCATTTATTATCGGTTTGTAGGAACTCATTCGACGTCATAGAATCCATGGTTTTGCACATCATACCATGGGTTTTGACCAATCATTGAGGAGCCATCATAGTGAGCCGTCGCTTCAACGAAATAATATGGTACATCGGACTTTGAGCCGAATCCATACCAACCATCACCAGAATGGTCAGGAATGAAAATGACTGCCCACGCATGACCGCCCCATTCTTCATCGGAACTTGATTTAACTTCACCAATCATTAACGCTGAATCGTAACCGATACTTTCAGTCAGGCTGATGTAAAGAAGTGCTGCATCCTCGCAATCACCATTCTGTTCCCAAAGCATTTCAATAGGGAATTTGGGGTATTCTTGATCTCCATAATCAATCGAATCAAGTTGATACTGTATGTCCCCAACAAACGCATAAATGAATTCGGCAATTTCTAGTTCAGATGTGTATCCATTTTGGATTGCCATGTCTTTGAGCTCGGTTGCGAGTTCGGTGACATAGGCTTGGTCTGTTACAGCGAAAGCAGCGTATTGATCAACAACATCCGCAAGTGTAGATGCCCCGCTCCAGTCGATATAGTGCGATAATGATCGACTCTGAGCGTATGTCGAATAATCAAGGCCCCACAACAAGGAATATTCACTGTTATCATAATCCCAAGTGAATTCATGCCCTCGATAATTCCGGTTATCGAAAGGCTCCATTGAATACTCTAGGACGCCATCCCAACCTGTGGAATCAAGCGTTCCATCTGCGACATATGTTTCACCTGAAAGACTTGTGACACTGTCATAAACAAATAAGTGAGAACTCCAATCCGGATCAGAACTGATATCGATCAAATCATCTTCCCAAGCATCAGAGTCCCACGCATAAATTTCAATGGAGTGGTATCGAATTGATTCATTCAAATCAAGGAAATATGAAGTATCCAACGAATATGTAGTTCCGGTTTCAAGACTCCAATATGTGGATTGGTCGGGGATACATCCCTGTTCGAGGGAATTCACATAGACGCACAAGTAGACTTCAGCATAGTTGTCAAAGTAGTCCATGTATTCATAGACAGTAAAAAGAGAGAAGTTCAAGAAAACAGCAGCATCTCGATTGGGATTCAAATCATCAACATCTGGCACAAGGTCATTGTCATCGTCGATGTCTGTGTTGTCGCCAATACCATCGCCATCTGTATCTGCCCATTCATTTGGATTTTGAGGGAAGAGATCGGGATTATTTCCCAACACATTGTCGCCATACCCGTCTCCATCTGTGTCCCGCCATTGAGTTGTATCTGTTGGAAAGGCATCGCCTCCATCCTCAACTGTCCAATCCACCTGTGCATCAGAAAAACCATCTGAATCAGAGTCTAAGCAACCTGAGCGATCCGAAAAGGAAGTGCCTGCAACGTTTGGGCAAGCGTCTAAATTGTCTCCAAATCCATCACCGTCAAGATCAGCCCATTCAGATGAATCGTCCGGAAATTCATCTGATGAATCTGAAATCCCATCACCATCGCCATCTATGCAACCAAATTTATCCAGTTCAGATGTTCCAGCGGTACCCGGACAATCATCTTGATTATCTCCAAAACCGTCGTTATCCGAATCTAAGGTTTCATTAGAATTATTTGGAAAGGCATCGGCATTATCTCCCACGCCATCATTATCTTGATCGGCCCATTCACTAGAATTGAACTTGAAGGCGTCGTCGCTATCGGGAAATCCGTCACCGTCTGTATCGTGAATGGAAGAAATCGGCGAAATATCAGGCGATAACAACCAAAAAGATGTCGTGGCAACGAGCATGATGACAACTGCACTAACCATGATTTTCTTCGACCTTCCTTTTTCCGTTGGTTTCATCAATGGGGCATATGGGTTCGAAGGTGGATTTCGATAGGCAGAAGCAGCTAATTCCATCTCGTATTGATCTAAACTCTTGTCATTATTTATGTCAAAATTTGGAGCCATTTGAGTGAGCGTTTCAACGGGCACGCCGGTTGACTGTGCAACTTGTTGAATTGTTGACTGTGCAGATTGGACGACGGTTGGCTCAGCTACTGGTGGCGATGGAATCCATTCAGTACCGTTCCACATCCATTTGCCATCAGGCGAGAAGGTTGTTGACATGTTCTATGCTTCTTGTATCTTCTCTTAAATTGAACTATTTGGAGAATATATGCATGGGGCCCCTTGTGGTCGTATACGTGTACGTGGGTACCGACGCGTGAAACGCTTGTCGTAAGGGTATACAGAGGGTGTAGCGTCTTACGTGATCCACTGCATGCCCCTAAACCAGGCGCACCATACCATGTAATGTCGGTATTG
>Ga0209602_1001325_pt1 | contig 21794 bp, 17 predicted proteins | sample COGITO_mtgs_1205_3_FD_184810 | JGI IMG/M metagenome (GOLD analysis project Ga0209602, IMG submission 184810) | Pelagic marine microbial communities from North Sea - COGITO_mtgs_120524 (SPAdes) (version 2) | ecosystem: Environmental > Aquatic > Marine > Epipelagic ...
AAAGACGCTAACCATTGTAATTCTGTTCCAATATTAGTGTCAGCTACATAAGCCAAATCATATGCCGATAAACCATTAGCTCCTATTGGGCCTATTGGTCCAGCTATTCCTGTATCACCCTTAGGTCCTATTGGGCCAACTAAGCCATCTTGTCCATCTTGTCCATCTTGTCCATCTTGTCCATCAGTTCCTGCAGGTCCTTGTGGACCTACTACACCTGTATCTCCCTTTGGTCCAACTCCATTACCTGATGTTTTTGCATATAGAGCATAAGGAACACTCATCAGCTGACTAGTTCCCATTACTGAATAGTTACTGCCACCTGTAGCATCAATTGCTGTTTCAATAAAATAACTTCCATTTGCCCAATCTATATTAGTGAAATCATCTAACGTAGTTCCTGTTCCTATTTCTAAATTTACCAAACATATGCATTTGTAGTTGGAGAAAATGTTTCTGTATATACAGCTGTTCCTCCAGCAGACCCTTGCTGGATTGTTAACTTTATTCCAACAAACTGGTTAGTAATAATTGTATTTCCTGCATCCCTAACTACTGCTTGGTATTTGAAACCTTCTGGTGATTGACCAAAAGTTGAAAGTGCCATTGTTGCTATTGTAAAAATTGATAGTAGTATCTTGTTCATAGGTTTTGTATTATCTTGTTTTAATAATATTGAATGTCTTTAAATTCTCTTTTAAATTAATTAGAGTTAGAGAGTAACGTCCAGTAGCTAGCGGACTCACTTCTAAAGCAGTTTGTTCACCAGAAAGAAGGCCCTGTAAAATTAGCCTTCCCATTTCATCGTACAATACATAGCTCACATTTTTATACAAACTTGCTTTTATATTTAAAAAATCTTCTGTTGGGTTTGGATATATAATTGCTTCATAGTTTGGAACATGATCTTCTATACTCACAAAATTCCAGTTGGTTTGGTGAAATCCTTGGGTTAAGTCGTTGGCTCCATCAGTTTCGGTGTTTGTCACTATTTCTCCAATTGTAAAGTCGATTTTACCACTTGCGTTGGAGTAAGAATCTCCTTGAGTGGATATGACTTCTTGAGAAAATACATTTATTGTAAAAATTATAATAGAAGCAAATAATACTGTTTTTCTAAACATGATTAATTTTTATGCTAATTAAATTATAAATAAAATCATAATCAGAAATAATAGGTGTCATTACGTTAATTAACCTAGTTTAGAAATATAAAACAGGTAAAAATTATTTATTTTTACTAATATCTAAAAAAAATTTGATTTAAATTTTAACATATGCTGAATCATATATAATTTATTTCAACATATTTAAATAAAAAACAATGTTATTATACATTTTTTTAATTTGAAATGTGTCTATTTAAATTCGACAATATTTGTTAATAACTATGGGGTTTTTTAAATTAAATTGATTGAAACAGAGGGTATTCTTAATTATTTTGGGGAATTAAAGTAGTAAATAGGTAACTTTTTAAAGCTTTTCTCGAAGTATTTGCACCACTTATATAATTTTTGAAAACTAAAAGATTAATTAGGATTTAATAATAATTCGTGATTCGAATTGCTATTAATTTGAGTTTTAGAAAAATTTATTTTTCTGTATTTACCATTTAAAAATAACTCTAATTGATCATCGTAATGTTTACTCCAAAAATTTCCGGAATTTCCACTTGGTATAACAGAATAGGAGTTTTCTGGATTTCCAATGTCAATTAATCTTCTTGTAGAAGGTAAAGAAGTTACTTTGTAATCGTGATTGCCAGGTGTTGACATAGATTTATTAATCACATTGTTTCCAGCTGGCATAGGAAATGGTCCAAGATTAAATATAAAATCTAGTGGACTTACCTTTCCCAAAGGGTGCTCGTAAGTGATAGTATGAATGTTTCCCCATTCCCAAGTATTAGAATTATTACCTAGCTTTTTAGAGATTTCTAGTATTGCATTTTTAAAACCATTATAAATAAGATTATTAAAAACTTCTTTTTTGGAATGGCTTGAATCCCTTATAAAAGGAACCGATTTTTTATACATTAAATTTTTAAAAAAATCCCAATGGTCTAAATTATTCATGTAGATTCTAAAATAATCCTTACCTAAATTAGGCTCTAGTGTTTCCTTTAAAATGTGGTAAATTGTTAGTTGAAAAATACTATTTCCCTTAGAATCAATGGGCATATTTCCATCCCATTGTTTCAATAATTCAAATGCTGTAGTTTCAATAGTAGAAAACTTTTTAATCTGAGTATTTAAAGATGCTATTATCTCATTATTAAGATTTAATGAAGAAATAAGAAAATCATCATTCTGAACCTTTTTGAGCTCCTCAGTGGACCAAGTTTCTTGATTGTCTAATAAACTATATATTCTTTGTGCGCGATCGGTAGATCTAAAATATCCGTCTAACCTTGGAATACCTTCTATTTTATTGGCGGTAGGTAAGTTATTAGCCGTAATAATAATTCCACTTTTTGGATTAATCATTTGAGGATTATTGATAAAAGAAACATATGATTTTATATTATGATCAGGATTACTACCATCTAAAATAGACTTGGCATTTATACTAGAATCTCTAATAGGCAATCTTCCTGTTGCCCACCAGGCAATGTTGCCATCTTTATCAGCATAGGAGAAGTTTAGTCCAGGAGAAGCAATTTTTGAAACAGAAGACTGAAAGTCAGAAATATTATCGGCAATTGTAATTTCATAAAGCATGTCGAAAAATGGATTTTCTAAATTGTAAAAAACCCAAGAAAATGCCAATGGGGATCCATTATATCCATCGATATAATCGCTTATAATAGGACCATGAGAAGTGACTCTAATAGTTAAATTATTATCCTTTTTATTTTTGACTTTAATTTGTTGTTTAATCACCTGAGTATTTACCCACTTACCATCAAAAAGTACTTGGTTTTCATTTTTGGGATTAAAAGTTTCGTTGTAAAGATCTACTTCATCATTTTCAAACATGGTCATTCCCCAAGCTTTAAAATCGTCGTGGCCAATTAATGGAAACGGAATTGTAGGAATATAATAACCGTAATTATTGTAACCAGGATAGGAAATATGCGCTTCATACCAAACATCAGGCTTTGAAAGACCAATATGGGGATCATTTGCTAAAATTGCATTGCCACTTTTGGAACGAAAAGGAGAAAGAACCCATGAATTACTTCCATGGAATGGAGGAACAAGGCCAGTTACTTTTTCGGTTAAATTAAAATAAGAAATTAATTTTTTATAAGCAGAATCGTTCATTTTATCTAAACTTGGATAAGTTCTTTTAGGAATAGAATCAATTTCCTCTTCCATAATTGTTAAAAAATTATTATCTGCATAATCTGGGAAAATTAGTAACAAATCACTTTTTGATATTTTCTCTTTTAGCATAGAGAATAGCATGTCTCTTCTTATTCCATCCATTAATGAAAATGACATGTAAATAGTCATACTAGCAACATCAAGCCTGTCAAAAGGTCTAACATCGACACCTATTAAGCGATGTTCAATTGTTTTAGGTCCCTTTTTTATAAAATAATTAACTCCTTGAATATAGGCGTCAATATATTTTAATGCATCTGGCTTTATTTTAGAAGTATCAGAAATGTATTGCTTTGCTTTATGAGCAATTAAATAGCTTCTAAACATTTTATCTATTTCCAGTAAGTCTTCCCCCAAAATTTCCGAAAGCTCTCCCCTAGCCAATCTTCTTTGCAGATCCATTTGAAATAAACGGTCTTTGGCTACGGTATATCCGTAAGCAAAAAGGGCATCGTGTTGATTTTTTGCTTCAATATGAGGTATTCCCCATTGATCTTTTTTAATAGAAACAGAATCAAGAATTTGATTAATAATTAGCTCTCCGTCATTAGATGGTTTACTAACGTTAATTAAAATGAAAATGCTAATAATAGAAAAAATTATTAATGCTAAAACAAATAAAAATATTTTATAAAAAAAATTATACAACAACTTAAATTAAAGAATAATAATACGGGACAAATATCATCAATTTGATTTAATCTGTAAAAAATAGAAATAATTAAAATTAATTATGAAAATAATTTTAGCGCTGTTCTAATCTGAAAAAAGAAATAAATTATGATTGCACTAACTATTACCTTTTGAGCTGTTACCTGCAAAAAAAGAGCTTCCATACTTTCTTTTGCATTAGGACCAAAATCCATTATTAATAAAAATATAAAAAGAAGAATTATAAACCCAAGAGAAGCAAAAGAAATAAATTGATCAAATTTTGGAATTTTAAAAACTATATAGGTTTGTATTATAGCATGAATAAATAAAGACCTGAATGCTAATTTCACAAAAACTAAATGCAAAATTTTTGAGGTTTCTTCTGCTGAAAAAATAGAAATAAAAATAAAAGAAAGTATAGAAATAGATATACTAGCGACTAATAAAAAACTAAGCCATTTTTGTTCAATATATTTAACCTCTTGCTTTAAAAAAGAAATGAAAAATGAAAAATAGGATATTGAGAAAATCGTTAATGAGGTATTAAATAATAAAGCAGAAGTAGTATTAATTTCACCATTTCTTGCCACCCACTCCCCAAGATTGCTAAAAAAATTATAAAAAAAGTGATATCCTTCAGTTTTGGAGTCTAAATAAGTTCCCCCAGGATATAAAATCATAGCAATAGTATTAAAAACAATAAAAACTGCAATACCTATATATCCTTGCCAAAATTTAAAATTTGTTTTTTTCATAAAAAATCTACTTTTTAGCATTTTTTAATGTTTTTTTGGAATTTTTAATGCTTTTTTATCAAAAAATGATGTTTTTATCATTATTTTAATTTCTCTTTAAAAGCTGCTCTACTCAAAGGCAGATATTCTTCACGTTCTCCCAAAAGAACCAAATCCTTATTTTTAGAAATCCTATGACTGTAGTTGGCTAAATTTCCAGTTTCAGTACATATTGCATGAACCTTGGTAACAAACTCCGCAATAGCCATTAAATTAGGCATAGGACCAAAAGGTTTACCTTCAAAATCCATATCTAAGCCTGCTATAATTACCCTTTTTCCCGTATTTGCTAATTGATTGCAGACATCTACTACCTCATTATCAAAAAATTGAGCCTCATCTAATGCGACCACATCTACATCTTTGGATAACTCAAGTATTTTTTTAGAATTAGCTACAGGAATTGATTCAATTTCGTTAGAATCGTGTGACACTACCTTGTTTTCGCTATACCTAATATCTGTAATTGGCTTAAAAATTAAAATCTTTTGGTTTGCAAATTCAGCTCTTTTTAATCTTCTAATTAATTCTTCCGTTTTTCCAGAAAACATAGAGCCACATATTACCTCTATCCAACCCAACTTCTTTAGATGATTTACATTGTTTTCTAAAAACATAATTAAAAAAATTATTGTTGACAATATTTATCAATTAAATATTGAAAAGAAGAAATATCATATCCTGCATTACCAGCTTTCACCCAATCGTCACATGCAGCAACCATATTACCCATCTCCATTTTTAATATTCCTCTATCCAAATAAAAAACACCTTGCCTACTATCTAAGCCAATTGCAAAATTATAATCAATTAAAGCATTTTCATACTGGCCAAGTAATTTTAATAAAAACCCACGATTATTGTATGCAATTGCATAACTTGAATCAAGGAATAATGCTTTGTTCAAATCCTTAATAGCAGCGTTAAAATCACCAGTAACTTCAAATAGTTCTGCTCTGTTATTATAAGCTAAAGCATCCATAGAATCTAATTCTAGAGCTTTGTCAAAATCATTTCTAGACTGTTCATATAGCCGCATCTCAAGATATAGCTCTCCTCTGTTAATATATAATAAACTTAAATTTTCATCAACTTCTATAGCCTGATTAAAATATTTTAGAGCTTCTTCAAATTGATTTTTAATTTCTAAACATTCTGCAAGGTTATTTAAGGAAATAGCATTATTATTATCTTTATTTACAGCTTTTCTAAAATAGAATTCTGCACTGTCAAGTTCTGCTAATTCCTCATAAGCTGTACCTATATTACTCAAAAGTATAACCGTAGATTCATGACTTACACCTTCTTGGTAAGTACTTAAAGCTTCTTTGTATTTTCCTAATTTAAATAATTGATTTCCTGAGGTTAATAATTCATCAGATTTAGAATATTCACTATTGTTATTACAACCAATAAGTGATGTAACTAAATAAAATAATGCAATATGAATATTTAAAATCTTCAATTTTTAACTAAAATATTAAAAAATCTGTTCTTCTATTAATAGATCTTAACATACTTGATTTATTTGACACTTTTGGCTTTGACTCACCAAAACCTGTGAATTTTAATCTTTTTTTATCTATTCCTTTATTTAATAAGTACTCCATTACACTAAATGCTCTATCAATAGATAATGCTAAATTTTCTTTTTCAGAACCTTGATCATCTGTATGACCTTGGATTTCAATATTTATATCATTTTTCTTTTTTAGCCAGTCTGCAAATTCATCCAGAACTATTTTTGATGACGCCTTAATTGAGGATGAATTTGATTCAAACACTATATCGTTAAGAGTATATGACTTTCCTTTTTCAATTTTTTTATTCTCTATTATTTTGTTTTTAACCACAGTAGATTTAATATCTTCTTGAGAAATAACAATTGATTCAAATACCCCGTCTTTACTTTCTACTTTCAAAAGAGCATCAGCTTTAATAGTTTCTACATTAACTATAGCCACAAATTTTCCTTCGTCATCCAAATTATAGGCTTGTTCTTTTTTATTTCCATTATTATCTACAAGAACTATTTTAGTATTATCATCTAAAGTTGCATTTCCTTTTACAAGAATAATTTTATCTGGCTTTGCTTTTTCTGGGATTTCAAAATAAAAAATATCCTTACCACCTAATCCATTTTCTCTATTTGAAGAAAAATATCCAATATGACCATCAAGACTAACAATAAGTGATTCCTCATCTTGATCACTATTAATAGGAAAGCCTATATTTTTTGGTAGATTCCATTTTTTAGTTTCTAAATCTTGTTTTGTAAAAAAAATATCAAAACCACCAGCACCCCACCTTGAATCAGAAGATTCTGAAGAAAAATATAAAGTTTTACTATCTGTATGAATAAAAGGAGATTTATCACTTTTTGAAGTATTTATTGATTCTCCAATATTCATTGCTTTTTGCCAAATACCATCTTCATTTTTAACAGAATAATAGATGTCAGTTTTACCAAAACCTCCTGGTCTAGCCGATGAAAAAAATAACGTATTACCATCGCCTGATAATGATGGTTGCCCCTCCCAAGTTTGAGAACCATTTATATTTGGACCTAAATTAATTAATGGAGACCAAACATAAAAAGCAGTATCAAACTTCACTCCTTCTTTAAGTATTGATATTTCCTTAAGCTGTTTTTTTGTGACATAAATATCACAATTAAAATAACCGCCATTATTTATGCAAGCACATATGTACATTTCTTTATTATTTACAGAAATAGATGCTCCTCCATATTTTGGTCCCACGTTAAAAGGTTCTTTTAATGGTTTTCCAATATTAAAGTCCTCATTAAAACTATTTCTACTTCCACATGCAAATAACTGTTCGTGATGAACGGATATATCTCCTTTTATATATTCATCGAATTCAATAGTATAATAAATATGCTCATTGTCAGGTGAAATAACAGGAAGTATTTCGTTTCTTTCTGCAGTAGATATATTTCTAACTATTTTAGGTTCGAAAGGAAGTGGGTTAGAATAAAAATCACAAAAGTATTTTGACATTTTAGATAATTCTTCAATATTTTTTTTTTGAAAAAGATAATTGGAAGAAAAACTATTTTTATTCTCTGATGAGAATTCTAAAAATTTTTTAAAATATTCAATTGCTTTACAGTCATCTTTATCCATGTAGTATATTAAACTTAAATAATAAAAAATATCGGCATGATATGATGAACAAAGAGTCTCGATTTGAAGAAAATATTTTTTAGGTAATTCCATTAAGCCTCCGTTTCCATATTTTCTTCTAAATGATGTTTTAGCTAATTCAAATATACAGGGAATATTTTCCTCTTCAATTTCAATAGCGTCTTTAAGAAATTTTAGCCTGCTATTGTAATCGTACTTTTTATAATTTTTTCCTTTTAGATAAAGTTTCTCTATTGTCGATGGTACTTGATCATCACATTCATTAATTTGACCAAAAAAAAAGGAATTAATTAGTGATAGAAATATTGTAATTATATTTTTATAAGTCATCAACTGAACTGATTTCATTTTCAGAATAAGCTATAATTGCTGCTACAGAAGCATCTCCGGTAACATTAACTACAGTTCTACACATATCTAGAATTCTATCAATAGGAAAAATAATAGCAATCCATAAGGGGTTCAATCCTACGGATTCTAAAACGACCATCATTAATATTAAACCAGCACTTGGTATTGCTGCTGCACCTATTGAAGCTAACGTTGCAGTACCTACAATAATAAGCTGTTGAAGAATAGATAAATCAACCATATGAAATTGTGCCAATGCAACAACTGCAATACCTTGGTATAAACTAGTTCCATCCATATTTACTGTTGCTCCAATCGGAAGAACAAAGCTAGTTGTAGATTTAGATACTTTTAAATTATTTTCTAAACAACCCATAGTAACAGGTAAAGTTGCCACTGATGAACTTGTACTAAAGGCAGTAATTTGAGCATCTTTTACACTTCTTAAAAACTTTCTAAACCCTAATCCTGTAAAAATCTTAACAATAATTGGATAAAAGATGAAAGCCATTGTGATTAATCCCGCTATAACAACTCCTCCATACCATAGATAAAATTTCATTAGTTCTGTAAACTTATCTGGGTCACTTCCAGCTGCTTTTACAATTTGACCAGCCATTAATGCAAAAACAAAAAATGGCATTGCTTTCATAATAACCATTACCATTTTTACAAAAACCTCATTTAAACCTTCAACTAAATCCATTACAGGTTTTGCTTTTTCTTTAGGAATCATTGACAATACTGCACCAAATAGTATTCCAAAGAAAATTATTTGTAACATTTTACTATCTGTTAAAGATCTAAATATGTTGGAAGAAAACACATCTTCTAATGCACTTAAAGGTCCCTTTGTTTTTTCCTTAGCTCTCTTATTTATCTTATCAGCTACCCATCCAGTAATTTCTTCCCCTTTAATGCGAGCTCTTACTTCGGAAATTTTTTCAGAAAAATTAGGGTCGGATAAAAAATTAATATCATCAACTCTTTCAACATGAGGGTTTTCAGAAAGCCAAATCTCATACTCAATTCGTTTTTCGGTTCTTATTTCAAGAGATTGATTTTCTCCAGGATTAACAATATTTACATAAACTAATCCTAAAGAAACAGAAAATAATGTTGTCAAAAGATATAAGCAAAGCGTTTTAATACCCATTCTTCCTAGTTGAGTAATGTCTTTAAGTGAAATTATTCCTGAAATAATAGAAAATAAAACCAATGGAACAGCTATCATTTTCAATAGATTGATAAATATATTTCCAAATGGATTGATGTAATCCATAGTGAAATGAATCCAATTATTGGCAACTGCAAACCAGGCATAAACCCCACCTAATACAAGTCCAATAATCACTTGCCAATGAAGTGCTAAATTTTTATTTTTTGATTTCATAATTTAACAGTTCTGTTCAACAATAAATGATCTACAATTACTAAGGCTGCCATAGCTTCAACAATTGGAACAGCCCTAGGTACAACACAAGGATCATGCCTTCCCTTAGCTTTTAAAACTACATTATCGCCAGATTCATTTACTGTGTTTTGAGAAGATAGAATAGTAGCAACTGGTTTAAAAGCAACTTTAAAATATATCTCTTCGCCATTCGAAATACCACCTTGAATACCACCAGAAAAATTTGATTTAGTACGTAAATTACCTTTGTCATTAAAAAACTCATCGTTATGTTGTGACCCAAGCATTTTAGTACCTTCAAATCCAGATCCATATTCAAATCCTTTTGCAGCGTTAATAGATAACATAGCCTTACCAAGATCAGCATGTAGCCTGTCAAAAACAGGAGCTCCTAATCCAGCGGGTGCACCAGAAATAGTGCAAAATATTTGACCACCTACAGAATCACCGTTACTTTTAATAGATTCAATAAATGAAATCATTTTATTAGCAATTGTTTCATCTGGACACCTTACTATATTTGATTCAGAAATAGCTCTTAATTCTTGATTGCTCAAGTTTTTATCAAATTCCGTGACTATTTCACCTACAGAACTAACATAGGTAAGAATATCAATTTTATAATGAGCGAGAATTTGTTTAGCTATTGATCCAGCAACAACTCTATTAGCTGTTTCTCTTGCAGATGACCTGCCTCCACCTCTGTGATCTCTATTTCCATATTTTTCATGATAAGAATAATCAGCATGTGAAGGTCTAAATACAGTTTCCATTTCTGAATAGTCTTTACTTTTAGCATCTTTATTTTTAATGAAAAAATTTATAGGAGCTCCCGTTGATTCTCCATTATAAATACCAGAAACAAATTCGACAATATCTAATTCTTTTCTATCTGTTGTGACTTTACTTTGGCCAGGTTTTCTTCTATCAAGATCATGTTGAATAGCATTAAAATCTATTTTTAAACCTGATGGACATCCTTCAATAACACCACCAATCATAGGGCCATGAGATTCTCCATATGACGTAAGCTTATATATAGTTCCAAAAGTATTTCCCATAATTATAATAATACTAATATATAATAAAGTATCCTTGGGCTAAAGCTTGTCAATATATTGCTGTATTGATACTGCATCTTTATAGTTCATCACGTTAAAATAAAAACAAAACCAAAGCTTTCCATTTTCATCTGATTCCTCATAGAATTCAAAATTATTATTCATTAAAAAAACAGGATGATTCATTATTTTTAATTTTATTTCGTTTAAATCTGAAGATTTATTAATGGGGATTTTCTTAAAAACTCTTTTTAAATTCCCACTAAATATTTCAAAACTCCCCCTAAATACTTCTTTATATTTTATTTTTAAAACTTCACCTTTGTTAGTTAAAATCTCAAAGTATGATGAGTAATAGCTCACTAACTTACCTTCTTTATTATTGACTAAAAGATTTTGACCTAAAATATAACCATATTGAAAAGAAAAAATAATTCCTAAAAATAAATTTTTAAAATACTCCCACATAAGCGCTGTTAAAATCAATACTGCACCACCAATAAATATAGAATTATCGTTTAGTGCATGACCAATTTTTAATATGATAAATAGAATCCAAATTAGGTAAACAATAACATTATAGAAAAATAAATATTTTTTATTAGACACATTATTTTTCAAACTAAAAGTTAAAGCCTTCCTAATAAGAGTAATAAAAGTTAGCAATATTAATAGCTGAAAAATAAAACTAAATATGTAAGGAAGAACAGTCAATTTAATATGAGGTTATTCTGTTTTAAGAATTTATTTAAATATGGCAATATATATGGACTGATTTCAGCATAATTACCGTCAATAAATAAAATTTTCTCAGTTTTAAAGAAAGATATATGTTCAGCTATCTCACTATCTTCCCAAATTGAAAAATATTCTTCTAAATGTTTTAAATTAATTTTTTTGTGCAAAAATATTTGCAATAATATTATAAGTTCTAGATCATTAAAAATGGGGGGGAATGATATTTTAAAATCATTATAAAATTCTAAGCTATTATTTTCTTTATGGGTTAAAGAAGAAATCCAAAAATTATTAAACCAACCAATATTTCCTTCCACTAAATCGTGAATCTTGTTAAAATTTAAAGATGACCTAATGGACTTTGCAAAATTAATTTTAGCACCATTATTATATACATCGATTCCTACCAAAGAATTTTTATGTTTTACTATATTCTCTAATTGTTTATTTGAAAAAAAGGAAGACGAAATAAATTTTAAAACACAATCTTCAATACTAGTATTAATCATTAGACTTTTTAGAAATAAATTATTAACCTCAATTACAAAAAATAATTTATTATTATGAACTTTAAATATTTCTAGCCAGCTCTTGATTAAATCATAACCATTAGAGCTCTTTCTCCACCAAAGATCAAAATCATTTAAAAAAATAACTGAGTTATCTGGTAATTTATCTAAATAAAGAGGGTCAAAAGATGTGTCATTTACTAAATGTAATAGCTTTGAAACTTCATCAACTAGAGGTTCTTTAAAAAAATGTGACGGAGGGTCTATTGCATAACAATTCTTATTATCTAGGGATTTAATTATATTTTTAATTATATAAGTTTTCCCAGACTTAGACTCACCAGAAATTACAACTAAATTTTGATTACTGTTTAACTTCTTTGAAATCGCTTTTTTAAAACTGGAAATTTGTTTTGTAATAAAGCCAGAAAAGAATGTATTAGGATTTGCATCTTTACTAAATAACTGAAGATATAATTTTGGAATATTATTTAAATCGATTTCATTAGGTGTGCATTTATTAATAAAATCTCTAATGGCTATTGTTTTATCAGATTTTGATTTTGATTCATTTAAACTATTATCAATAGTTAAAAGATCAATAAGAAGAAGAAACTTTTCAGAAATGTAATTTTGAATTTTATAAAAAGATGGACTTGAAGAAGATAACGGAGTTGCTGAATCAATATACTTTTTTGATTCGTTAGACATTAAATACTGGTAATCTGGAAACTTATTAGCGTTAATTTTAAGATCATTAATGAAAGAATTAAATCGCTCTTTATTAAGAGATAAATTTTTCTCAAATTCAATCATTTTACCATTAAACTTCTGAACTGAATCTTTAATTAATCGCACATCATCTTGGTTTTCCATGGTAAAAACAATGAGCTTGAAAGAACTTATTATATCTTCTAAATCTTTATTTATCCAGTCTTTGTAATCACTTAAGGTTTTATTAATTGGTGAAATAATGTTTTCGTTGTATAAATACTTGAGTGTACTTTTCAAATTGTAAGTTGTCTCTAATAAGTTATCTTGTTTGGTTGAAAAATTAATCATGATTTCAGGTGAATAAATATTAATTTCTGAGGGAATCTTATCAAAAATATCTTCATTATTATTTAACCAATTAGTAGTGTCTAATGATCTTATTATGCTACTAGATATTCTTTGAATTTGATCAATTGTGTTATTAATAACTGATGCTTTATTTAATCCTGATTTTACTTTGCTTAATTTTAAAATTTCATCTAATTGAATGAAATTATTTTGATTAAACATATTTGACAATTCATCCAGCTGTCTATAAGCCATATTTTCAACTATTAAAGAACTACAATAAAGCGCTTTTATATTATGAAAAATAAAAATATTTTTAGAAAAATCAAAAGGGAATTCCTCCACTATTGACCATCTTTTTCTGTAACTTTTTGGATTAAAATCTTCTTCTCTATTATCAGATAAAATATTGACATCGTTTTCGCCAAGATCAATGATAATAGCATTAATGAGTTTAGTAGATAAATGGTTTAATTCTTGGTTTATACTTAAAAATATTTCGCTATTAATTTTATCTAAAAATGGAAGAATCTTTTGTGTATCTCCTTGTTTAATGAATTCTTTATAAATATTAATATACTTTAAATGGATATTTCCAAAAATTTTAAGTATTTCATTAAAATCAATTATAAATCGATTTTTCAAGTGATGTTTTATAAGTTTAATAATTGGAACTGAAATTTTAGTTCTTCCCACAGTTTTATCATTTTTTAATAAATTAGAAAGTAGTTTTTTATTATGATTTGAAGGATTAAATGTTGAATTTTCTAAAAAATTTATTGAATAATTAAAATCTAACTTTTTAGTGGATTTAGAGAAGGTGTTATTTATTAAATAAAAATAATCCTCAATATTTTTCACGATTGAAGCCTCTAGATCATTGGCAATATCTTTTACCTTTTCTAAATCGTAAAGATTCATTTTTAGCTCATCAATTAATTTGTTTTTATTTAAAACATTTATATAATATTCCTGGAATTTTAATATAGAAGACTGTAGTTCATTTACAAAAGATTTATTTATTTTTTTTAAGTTTTCTTGCCAAGAAGTAGTTTGGTTATCAAAATAATTATCAAAAGTTGGTAATAACGAACCACTAATTTTTTCTTTATAAATAATATTACTTTTAGTATTGATTTTTTTTAGTTGCGGAATGGATTTGGTTAAATCTTCAAAACTTTTTGAGGCCTCTAAAAATAATGCAGAACCTATTTGACTAAATAACTCATTTGATGAGTTAATAAAATTCATTTCACTGCCAGATTTTAAATTTGGTAGTTTGATTAAAATTAAATCTGTCAAATGACTTTTAATTCTAATGTAATCATTAATGTCTTTTTGATCTAAAAAATTATTAATAACATGATATTTAGCATTTATCCTCTTACGATCGATAATTGAACTTATCCTAAACTCTATTTCGTCAGAATTAATATCTTTTGAGTTAACAAAATAAATATTTAAAATAGCTCTTTTCCATTTTTTGGAAGATCTTAAAAACTTAACTAACTGAAGTGATAATTCATTTTCTTTATTAAAATCTGCCCACCATAAATCAATAGAAGTACAGTCTCCAAAACCTCTATTTTTATCATAATCTAAATAAAGTATATTATAATCCAAATCTTTAAGTTTTTGTGTCATTTGACCAAACCATATTGGATTTTTAGTATTTCTTCCCCATCCCATTAAAACGGTGTTTGGGTCAATTCCAGAAAAGCCATATGTAGTAGCAATAGATTCTACACCCTTAAAAATGTTTTGACAATACAACTTTCTGTGAAATATAGAGTCCTCTAATAAAAAACTATCCTTAACATTCTGGGAAGATTTTGGGAATAGTACTTTGGCCGATTTAGTTTCAATTAAGTCAAAGTTAGATACCATTCCAGCTCTTCCAATTATAGATTTTCCAAAATCAATTAAGTGCGGTCTATTTTTTGTCCCACCACTAAAAAGTAAAATATTTGGTTGCCAGTTTCGTTTGTGAATAGCTTTTTTTTGAAGGTTTTTTAAACCTGTCTTTACAACAGTATTCCAAACACTAAGCCAAACATCTCCAGTTCCTAAAACTAAGTCTTTTTTAGAAAGCCAAAACCAGAAAACCGTCATTAAAAGAACAGCAATTAAGGTTGCTGCTAAATTAAGCTGAATCATTAAAAGTAATGTCGAAATAGCTCCTAAAAGCGATATCCATATTGGGATTTTAAACTTAGGTCGAAAATCAGGGCTAGACCATTGTTCTAAAAAACATGATAAATTTATAAATAGATAGGCTGCCATATAAAACATGGCAACTAATTCGGCTATAACGTTTAATTCTCCTATTAAAATACCAATTTCAGCAATTAAAAAAGTTAAAAACAAAGCATTTCTTGGCTCCTTATTTTTTCCAGACTCACTAGAAAATATTTTTGGAGTGATATTATCTAAAGACATTGCCTGTAGTATTCTAGGCCCACCTAAAATTCCACCTAGGGCTGATGATAAAGTAGCACCCCATACTCCACCTAGGACTAAAAGTGGAATCGCTCCAAAATCAATTAATACATTATTATTTGAAACTAAAAATTCACGATCAATATTATAATATATAAATAGCGCTAATATTATATAAACAATCAATCCTATGGAAATAGAAAGCATAGTTCCCCAAGGAATTGAAATTTTTGGATTTTTTAAATCCCCACTCATAGCAACTCCCGCAGTAAATCCAGTTACTGCAGGAAAAAATATTCCGAACAAAGTGGCAAAATTAGGTGATTCTATAATGTCGGATCCGATTTTAAGACCATCTGAAGATCCCATAAATATAGAAGACATAGATAATACAATTAATCCTAAAATGACATACTGAATTTTTAGTGCAAAACTTGTACTTATGTAAGCTATTATAAGAACAACTAAAAGAGCGAGAGAACCAAACAACCTTAATTTATTTGTCGATATACCACCAACTGACCACTGTTCATTTATAAATGGTATTAAGCTTTCTGAAAAACCAATAAGATAAAGAGAAATACTAAATGCTGTTGCTATAAAAATAGTAAGACCAATAGCTCCACCAATAGGAAGACCTAAACTCCTTGTAAGCATGTAATATATGCCACCTTTGTTTATTTTTTTATCTGTGGCGATTGAGGAAACACTAAGACCTGTAGTTACAGAAATTAAATGAGCAAAAAGTATAATAATTATAAATTGGAAAATACTAGATGAATTACCAACAACGCTACCAAGTCGCATATACATGATAACCCCCAAAATTGTTAATAAAGAAGGGGTTAATACTCCACTAAAAGTTCCAAATTTTTTCTGACTAGCCATTAAAAGATTGAAATTAATCAATAAATATCCTAAAAGGAATTTATATTACAGTCATAAATCAAAATAAATATGTTCAAGAACTTAAAAGTATTAGAATTATCAAGTGTTTTGGCTGGACCAGCAGTTGGAATGTTTTTTTCAGAACTCGGCGCGAGTGTATTGAAAGTGGAAAATAAATTAACAGGTGGAGATGTAACAAGAAATTGGAAACTTCCTATTGAAAAAGAAAACGAATTGTCAGCATATTTTAGTTCAGTAAATTATAAAAAAACTCATATATTTTTAGATTTTAATAGTAAAATTGATCGCAAAGAGTTAGATCAATTAATAAAATCATGTGATATAATTATTACAAACTTTAAAAGTGGAGATGAAAAAAAATTTAAGCTAGATTTTAAGAGTTGCAAAAAAATAAATGACCATATTATTTATGCACAAATTACAGGATTTAAAAGCAATACTAAAAGAGTAGCATATGATATTATATTGCAAGCAGAAACTGGATATATAAGTATGACTGGAAATAACAAAGAATATGCTAAAATGCCAGTTGCATTTATTGATGTGTTGGCTGCTCATCAAATTAAAGAAGGGATTTTAACTGCTTTAATTTTACAGAACCAAGAAAAGAAACCTTATAAAGTTTCAACAACATTAGAAGAAACTGCCATAGCTTCATTAATGAATCAATCCTCAAATTATTTAATGGCAAATCACCAGAGTAAACCAATGGGAACATTACATCCAAACATTGCTCCATACGGTGAAATTGTAACAACTATTGACAATAAAGAATTAATCTTAGCAATTGGAACTGATCATCAATTCGAGAATTTTTCAAAAATAATTTCTCTTGATATTAGTATTATTAAGAAATTCAAAACAAATTCGAAAAGAGTAAAAAAAAGAATAGAATTACTAAGTACATTAAATGAAAAAATTAAAAGTATTTCTTCTCAATATTTACTTTCATCCTGTTTAAATAAAAATATACCTATTGGAGAAATTAATAGTATTAAAAAAGTACTGGAAAGTAAGCTAGCAAAAGAAATGGTTTTAAAAGAAAAAATAAACGACCATTTAACGAAAAGAATTAAAACCGTAGCATTTAATTTAACTAGCTGATTTAATTTTATTAATTTTTAAGTTTAAGATTTTAGATGCTTTTTGACCATTCTCTTTAGAAACCTGAGCTCCAAAATTATATTCCTTTCCAAGGACATCTACAATAATAGTTCCTTGACCAACTATCCAAAAAGAATCATTAAATACTTTAGAAAAAGAATTATTTTTAAGTAGTTGTATTTTAAAATTATCAATGTTTTTTGTCAAAAAAGTTTTAGCACTTCCATATCCCCAAATTGATTTTTTAATAGAAAATCTATCATCATCAATTCTAATAAACTCTTGACCAAATTTTCTCCAAATAATTACCCTCAAAATTTTGTAAAGAAAATAAAACCAAAAGCCTAAGAAAGTATAAAAATAAATGTGTTGAGTTTTAAGTTCATTGGTAAATAACAAAAAGTAAAAAATTATACTTCCACATCCTAACCAGATTATAAGCCAAACAATCATAGCAATCATTTTCCAATCTTCAGTTTTTGAAGTAATTATCATAGTAAAGAAGCCATCGTGTTGTTGGTAAGAGATTCTATTTCCAATCCATTTCATAATTTAAAACTACCAACTTTAATAATTTAAAACTAAAAATTGAAACTTTTAATTAAATTAATTGTATAATGTAAAAGAAATTTTACGATATGAAAAATAGTACTTTTGATAGCCTACTTAATTTTAGATTACATTTAAAAATTTTTACAACATTATTTTTAATACACACTTCTTTAATTTTAACATCTCAATCAGATAACACTTATGATGATTTACTTGTATTATTAGTTAACGAGGATTATAAAGATTGCTTTAACAAGTCTATCAAATACACTACAAAAGACAAGACTAAAAAAGATCCTCTACCCTATCTTTTTGCCGCAAAATCAGCTTATCGAATGAGTAGGGATCACAAGTTTACTGAAGAGTTCCCAAAAGCATATAAAACTGCAATAAGTTATACAACAAAGTATCGTAAAAAAGATAAAAAATATATCTACAAAGAAGACGCGGAAGAATTTATAAATGAATTCAAACTAAATATTTATGAAGAAATAGAAAATTATATTCTTGAAGCAACTGAAAAAACCTACAGAAAAGCACTTGGGTTATCTAGAAAAGTATTTTATATGGATCCTGATGATTTTGGTGCCAAATTACTTTTTTCTACACTATGTGCTATAACTAAAGATAGAACCACTGCAAGAGAGTATTTTGTGATTTGCGAACCAAAACTTAAAGAATGTGGAGATAATAAATTCACTCTTAAACATATGACCAAGTCTCAGCAATTATTCTTAAGGTTATCTATCATCGAATATGCGAAATATTACAAAGAAAAAGATAAAACTAAGGCTAAAGAAATAATTGGATATGGTAAACACCTTTTTTACGATGAAAATGATTTTTCTAAAATAGAGTATTCTTTAGATTACAAGTTCCTACACGACGATTTTAATTAAAAGAAATTCATTCCTTATTTATGAGAATACTACTTTTTTTATTAATAAGCATTTATTCTTTTACTGGATTAAGTCAACCATATTCTTATAAGATTGGTTTATTAAAATATAATGGCGGTGGTGACTGGTATTCAAATCCTACAGCTCTAACTAATTTAATTGCGTTTTCAAATAAAGAAATTGGAACTAATATTAATCCAGAATACGACCAAGTTGAAATCGGAAGCTATTTATTATTTAATTATCCATTTGTTCATCTTACAGGACATGGTAATATAATCCTTAACCAGCAGGAAGTTGATAATTTAAGAACTTATTTAATAGCAGGTGGATTTTTACATATTTCTGATAATTATGGCCTAGATCCGTTCATAAGAAAAGAAGTCAAAAAATTATTTCCTGAAATTGATTTTGTTGAACTTCCTTATACTCATACTATTTACCACCAAAAATTTGATTTTAATAATGGTCTACCCAAAATACATCAACATGATGAAAAACCGTCTGTAGGATATGGCCTAATATATAAAGGAAGATTAATATGTTTTTATGACTTTGAGTGTGATTTAGGAGATGGCTGGGAAGATGCGGAAATTCATAGAGATAGTGAAGAAAGCAGAACTAAGGCGCTTCAAATGGGAGCAAATATTCTTTCCTATACTTTTATTGGAAAGAAAGATTAATCTTTCATATGCTTTAAATTCATTCCGTATAGTACAATAAAAATTATTGGAAAAATTAAAGAAACTACTAGCTGTCCTAAATTAAAAGGATTAACAGTAAAGGGTACAAATAAAATAAATACTTGAATGATTGTGTAACCATAAAACCCAATTTTTTTTAAATTCCACATCATATATACAAATACAATATTAATTAAGTATAAAGTTAAATACCAAATGGAGGTTTTATCCATTAAGTTAAATATCTCTTTATACATGCTTACCATTTCATCACTAGGGAGAATATCAAACATTTTTTGTTTTACTGTGTCGTTTATAAACAATGAGTAAAGAGTAGAAACAAATATTTGAAAACCTGCCCCTATCCAGCTAAGAATACAAAGTACCTTTAATAACGTTGGCCTTTCATCTATATTTAAAGGAGAATTATCTTGATTATCAAATGTTGGAATTGACTCAGTCATAGTTGTAAGTTATTTATTCAGAATATATCCAAGGGTTTCCAGGAATTATTTTTTTCGTATCTAAATTTTGAAGTTCTTTAATTCTTTTTAAAAGTATTTTAATGTTATTTGAAGATTCATCACGCAAAAAATACCAGGAATCATTTTTATTTCTTATAATTTTAGGAGATATATTATATTCTCTAATATATATTTGTTTGAAATCTTTGGCATTATTAAAATCTTTAAAAGCACCAATAATTACATTATATGACTTTTTAGATTCTGGATTTGATATTTCATCATTATTGTAATTATTTTTAAATGTTGAGTCGTTCTTGATACTTTGAGTAGCCTTTTTAATTAGTGAATCTAAGTCTTTACTATCGTATTTTAAATTATTTATTACTCTTTCTAGGCCGTAAACAATTCCATTAAGACTATCCTTTAAAGAACTTATACTGTCTCTGTTTTTCTGGATTTCCAAATCAAGTTTTAGTTGTTTTTGTTCAATAAAATCTGTTTTTTCAAACAAAGAATTATTTTGATTTTTTAAATCCTCAATCTCTTTAAGTTTAGAAAAATCTTGATTTTTACGCAAAAGAAATTTTATTGAGATTTCCTGAGAAGTGAAACTATAATTGAGCAAAGAATTAGTAGGAAGTTCATAAGTATAAGAGATTTGAATTGAGTTATCAAATAAAACGCTAGCTGAAACTCCAGCACTATTTTTATGAGAGTAATTTAAGTTGAAAAAGTATTTATTTGTATAATCCAATAGAAGGTTTGCTTCATAATTAAAAGGAATTCCTTGAACACTTTGTAATAAAAATATTGGGGTAATATGAAAATTGTCGCTTTTTAAGGAAAAGTTGTAATGAGCATGAACATTATATTGACGAATAAAACTATAATTAAGGTCTTTTGTATCGTTATCGTTAAAATAAACAACTGTATTTTGAAGTATGTTTTTTGCTAAAGCTCCAATTACAAGCTTTTTATACCTATAGTTAAAAGCAAAATCAGCATCGAAACCTGTATATTTCTGATTACTTTCAAAAAGTACAGATTCAAATTTATCTAAAGCAATAATTTTATCAAACAAAATTCTAGTTTGAAAAAAGCCACCAGATAATGCAAAACTTAAATCACTTTCTTTTGAGAATCTTACTTTATACTTATAGGTTAAATAACCACTTGTCCTACCAATTACATTTGTTATATCGTTTGAAACTCTAAATCCAATTGCACTTTTTTTGTTTTCTAAAGGGGAATCAAAAGTTATTTGTTGTATTTCAGGTGCCCCCACAAATCCTGCCCACTGTTTTCTGTAACCAAGAAAAATATTTTTTTCTCCATCACCAATCATAGATGGATTTAATAAATAAGGATTAAAAACATAATGGGAATTATATTCCATTTGCTGACTCCTTACAATTAAAGAAGAAGTGAAAATTATTAGAAAAAATATTTTTTTAGATAACTTCATTATTTATTTCTTAGTAATGTTATTGCCCCTCTATATACTTTATCACTATCAGTGAAATTTATAATATAATAGTAGGTGCCATCTGGTAATTCATCATCATTTAAATATCCATTCCAATCATTTTTATAATTATCGTCATAGTAAATCTCAGTTCCTCTACGATTGTAAATATAAACTCTAGCTGTAGATAATGA